>LWDU01000191.1_pt1 | contig 21482 bp, 12 predicted proteins | sample 727161 | NCBI WGS metagenome assembly LWDU01 (sample SAMN04566230, study PRJNA314399) | hydrothermal vent metagenome | isolation source: deep sea hydrothermal plume seawater | place: Mexico: Gulf of California, Guaymas Basin | collected 2004-07-11
GCGGTGTTCCGCGGTTCCGTCGGCAGCGACTACGGCAAGGAGCTGCGCTGGACAATGGAGAAGACCTTCGGCGAGTTCATTGGTGGAGAGTGTTTCTCTCGAAATCAGCTCCTGAATGAAAGTGTCGAGATCTATGCCGACAGAAGCCGTGAAACTACGGACATACTGCAGGAGTACTTCGTGCCACATGATGCTCTGAAGGCCTTTCTCGCTCGCGCCCGAGACGTCGTGGCTGCCCATCCAGTGGACCTGCTCAATGTCACAGTGCGTGACGTCCGTGCCGACCAAGACACGATGCTGCGGTACGCGACAAGTGAGATGCTGGCCCTGGTTATGTTGTTCAGTCAGGCGCGAACGGATGCTGGCGAGGCGAGCATGGAGGAGTTCACATGGGCAATGGTGGACGCCGTGCTTGAGGTGGGAGGTACCTACTACTTGCCCTACCGTCTGCATCCCACGGTCGATCAGTTTCGACGAGCCTACCCCACGCACACGGAGTTTTTCGCGGCCAAGCTTCGCCATGATCCAGGCGAGCTATTCCAGAATGGCTTCTACGCGCGCTACGGCCACTGACCCGGCGCCAATAGGTCGTAGCGGACCTCCATCGAGCGGCCTCTACCGAAGCGGAGGCCCGATCCCTAGCGCTGAGGATAGGCGCTTCAAGGGGCTTCCGCCGAGCCCGGCACCGCGCTCCAGGCCCTCAACACCCCTAGCTCCCTACGCCTCCCCCCCTCGCGCGCACCAACATCACACCCAACCCCCTCGCTAGACGCTCCTACCAGAACCTAATTGAGCCTCCCGCCGGGCGCCGGGCATCTCTTCCCCACCACGGGGCTTCATCGCGAGCGCGTTCTTGATCTTCTCAACACCTCTCGAACCCGAACTCTTGATGCGGCGGCGCGCGCGGCGGAGATGGCTCGAACACCAGGTTTGGCAACTCAGGGTGAGAAAGGGATCTTCGCGATGGCCTCGGCGCTGGTGAGCGCTGCAATCGGGCGGCGCTCTGAACCACACCTCGCGCACTTCAGTACCCACCTCAGTACCAGGTACGCTTCTTCAAACTAGGTGGCGCCGCTCGCGCCGCCGGAGCGACGGCAGGCTGTATTGAAGGTCAGGGCGGCTGTGCCGGCCACGAGCAGCAGGAAGACGATGCTGGGAGTCGCGTGCCAGGCGGAGAGGTCGAGCGTGAGCGGCCAGTCAAAGGAGATCATGTAGACGACCTGCACCATGAGCACGGCCAGTACGCCGAAACGAACCGCGGCAAAGCACCAGATTGCCATCTTGAGGCCGGAAATCGCGAGGTCGGTGCCCGCGCTGCCGAAGTTGGCCTGGAGCGGCATGGCGACCATTCCAATCAGCCCGGCGATGAGGACGGCGGCGAGGCGACTGCGAAGTAGCGTGCGCAGCAACGCGATCATGAACACACCCACCAGTACCATCCTGATTGCGTACCCCAGAATGTTGAGCAGATCCGATAGCACCACCGGAAGCCCACCGAGAATCGACATGCCGGTGTCAAGCGGTCGCAGTAGTGGAGCGCCATATAACGTGCACAGCAGGGCAGCGAGCGGCTCGACAACGGACAAGAGCAAGCCCAGTGACAGACCGACGAGAATGTCGCGCGCCACCATGGGGTCGCGCCAGTGTCCGGAAAGGGCCCGCGACCAGCCCACGAGCATGTGGGGCCAGACGCGCCGGACGTGCGGTTCGAGGCCCAGATAGAGTGTCCAGCAGATCCCACCGAAGAGCAGGGACCTGCCCAGGGCAAAACAGAAGCGCCAGAAATCCTGCTGGACGTCAGACATCAACTGGGTCCTCAGCACCCAGTGCAACGTGAACGTGATGACGACGAACCACGCCAGCCGGGCGGCGCCGCGCCGGTCTCCACTTCTCTGGCGGAAGCTCCGCAACATGATGATCGGGGCGATCAGAAGGATGCCGATGATGAGGACCGGCATGACATTCGATTGCAGGCTGGCGAGGATCCGCTCGAAGGCCGTGGTGCTCACTTCGAACGCCTCCTGCGGAGGGCGCGGGTCGAAGACCACGAAGGATGACGGCCACCCGTCTCTGAAGCCGGCCTCGACGTGGACTTCGGGGGGCACCTGCCCGTCGGCGAAGTTGCCCGGAGCGGGTCCACTCCAGGCCAGTCGGAAATCCACCGGGACCCGTGAAAACCAGGAAGCGCGAATCGGGCGCATGGCTTCCGGGTCGAAGCCCCCAAGCCGCAGGAGATCATCCCCGTTCACCGAAGAAGGGTCTCGAGGCGCGGGCGGAGCCCAGGCATCGTTCTCGAAGTCTGTTCCTTCCTCGTGAGGCGACCAGTTCCCCCAATAGGCTGCGAAGTAGTGCAGGTTGCCATCCGGAGTGAGATCCAGGACGGCCTCGGGACGGCGGCCCACCTCCGGGTTCCAGGACGTGACGAACGCGTTGGGGTCCCTGGAGTAGATGGGAGACTGCGCCGCCCGATACCAGAAGGTGTAGGCCGGCGGGAGGTCTCCAGCAGGGATTGCCGTCTCGCCATGGCTCACTTGCGCCGCACGGAGCCATTGTCGGTAGGGGTAGTTCCGTTCAAAGCCGCGAACCGTGTGGACCTGGTTCCAGTCCCATGAGTCGCCTTGACGCCGGGTGTACCCCAGTTCCCCGTCCAACATCTCGCGCGCGCGGTGCTCAAGCACGTCCGGAGGAAGGTCGAGGGGAATCAAGCCCGAGAAACTTACGCGCGGGCCGGCCCAGCACAGGGCGAGGGCGCACAGGCTGATGAGAGCCAGCCAACCCCAGGCCACCGCCGGACGCAATGCCCCCGTGCCACCCGAGGCGGCCACGGTTTCCAGGGACGGCGTGTCCCCGCGCGCGAGCGCCTCCGCCAGCGGGTCCCCGCCCGGAAGCGCGGCCGAGACAGCCAGGGCTGACGAGAACCGGCGCTTGGGATCCTTCTCGATGCAGCGCTCGATGACGGCCTCGATGTCGGGATCGAGGTCCGCGACGAGGCTGGTGGGCGCTGCCGGTTGATGCGCCTGGTGCGCCTTGACCACTTCGGCGAGGGACTTGCCCGTGATCGCCGGCCGGCCGGTGAAGATCTCGTACAGGATCAGCCCGAGAGCATAGACGTCGCTCCTGACTGACGGTGTACCGCCCTGGGTCAGTTCGGGCGCCATGTAGAAAGGTGTGCCCGCAAAGCCCTCCGATAAGTCACCTGTCAACGCGCTGGCGAGCCCGAAGTCGGTGAGCCGCACGACGCCTCGGCCGTCGAGCATGAGGTTCGCCGGCTTCAGATCGCGGTGGATAATTCCCCGGTCGTGCACGGCCGCCAGTCCGGCGCAGAACTGCCGCGCGGTTTCGAGCGCCTTTTCCGAAGGCAGCCGACCCACGCGCCGTAGGAGCGAGGCGAGATCCTCGCCGTCGATGTACTCCATCGAGAGGAAAATCTGGCCGTCCACTTCACCCACGTCAAAGACACGGCAGACCGACGAGTGACTGACCTCCCGCGCCATGCGAACCTCGCTCAGGAAGCGCTCACGAAACTCCTCATTGCCGGACAAGGTCTCGGTGAGGAACTTGAGCGCGACCGGTTGGCCGAGCGTGAGATCCTCCGCGCGATAGACCTCGCCCATGCCGCCGCGCCCGAGCAGCCCCACGACGCGGTAGCGCTCTTGCAGGACGGTGCCCGGCGCGAAGCGCCCCAGGTCGCTTCCCGACGGTGTGTGGGAGGAAGTCGTCACGCCCGACAGGGTAGGGTATCGGGTCGGCCTTTGCATTCTCCGACGGCAGCGTGGCCCGGACGGCCCGTCAGGAGTCGAACTGCTCGAACAGGCCGTCCATCCAGACATCCAGCGGGCCGGGTGGGCGAGTTGAGTCTCGTCCGGCAGGCTGGACGACACGACCCGCGCGCCGCACGCTTGCGGCGGAGACCGGGCACCGAAACATAATTTTTTTCAGGCTGCCCCGCTACATGCGCGTGGGGAAGTGTCAGGACCACCGACGAGGGCGGCACATCCGGGCGCGTGGCGCTCGTGATCGCCTCCCGCGCTTGTCGGCGGATCCCGGTCTTCACGCATCGCAAGGAAAGAATCATGCGCACTATGCCTTGGTTGTACCTGTGCTCCTCATGGCTGGTGGTGGCTCAGTTTGCGGCCGGCCAGGTTTCCGTGCCGAGCGGACCGACTGTGTTTGGCGCGCCGAACCCACCCGCGCCCTTCATGGCTCAGCGAGGACAGGCGTTTCAAAGGGCTTCCGCCACCCCCCGGCACCACGCTCCAGGACCTCAACACCCCCAGCTCCCTACGCCTGCCCCCCTCGCGCGCACCAAGCTAGACGCTCCTACCAGACCCGCATTGAGCCTCCCGCCGGGCGCCGGGCATCTCTCCCCCACCACGAGGCTTCATCGCGACCGCCTTCTTGCCCTTCTCAACACCCCTCGAACCCGAACTCTTGATGCGGCGGCGCGCGCGGCGGAGAAAATGAGGGATGGGGATAGGTGCTCCAAGCTGCCTGTCATGAGATCCGCCATTCTAGCTCGAACCTGCTTTCAGCGCGCAGATGCCGCCGCTCGCGTCCCTTGAACAGCGTTGATCGGGACACAACGTTCTCCGACGCGCTTCGTTGCTCGATTCAACCTCGAGCGGACACGCATCTCCCGGCGCAGTACCCTCGGTCCTTCGTCATTCTCATCAAGTTCAGGTGTTCCAAGGGAGTGTTTGCTCGAGGTCCCATGGAGCTCACCTACCGTCGGGCAACTCGCCCGACGCCCACAGTACGACCCGCTCGCGTTGTCGGACCCACGTGATGCCGAGGGCGGTCGCGAACAGCACGACCTCGGCGGTGAGAGCGGTCAGCCAGCCCGTGGCTCTCTCCAGCCACTCCGGTAGCGCTGTCACGACGAGCGCGCCGATGAGTAGCACCAACATCCGGGTACCGAACCCGGCGAAGATCGGCGCCAGCTTCAGCATGAGCCACAGGATGAAAGGCATCACGAGCGCCTCGACGATTCGGTCCGTCGCGTGGTCGATCCCGCGCACGGTCGCAATCGCTGGCATCAGCCAGAGGCACAGCAACAACCACCACACCAGGTCTTCGACGAGTTGGGCCGCGCTCTCCACCCCGCCGATCGCGAAGCGGGGCAAGGCGAGCAGCAATACCGCGCACATGGCGACGATCCAGGTCCCGGCCAGTCCGGAGCGGAGCCGTTGCCAGGAGTCCTGCATCTGCTTCTGGGTTGGCTCCCGCCCCGGCGGCGCCACCGCAGGCAGGATCCGCTGAAGCGCGATCCCCAGAGCGATGGCCGGAAGGAGGGCCGGATGCACGAGGAGCCGCAGCGCAGCGGCCGCCAGGGGCAGCTTGACCTCGAGTCCATGGGCGGCGGAGTGCACGGCGGCCGCGGCGGCGCAAGCAGCGAGCCCCAGGAACACGAGCTGCTGCACGCGCGCTCGCGTCACGTGCTGAGCGAGCGGCCCGTCCGCCAGCTCGAGCGTCGATCCGAGGAACTCACGCAGGCCGGCGCGCGCCGTACCGAACAGTTTCTGCCCGGGGACGGGATCCTGGTCCAGGATGAGCACCGGATGCAGCTCGACTTGCGTCTCCCGAGCGCCCCAGTAGAAGAACCGCAGCCCGAGCTTACGCGCCACTTCGCGTGCGCGACGGCGGGGCAGGTCGAATACCAGCACCCCGTGCAGTTCCCCTCCGGTCCCGAGGCGCAGGATCCCGTCCAGGCGTTTCGACTCCGTGAGCCAGCGGTCGACCTTGCGCACGCGCCTGGCAATCTTTTTCTCGCGCGGGCGTTTCCGATCCGGTGCGATGAGCGGCAGGAAGACCCAGGTCGTCGCCCCGTGGACACTGAGCAGCGCCTCCATCCCGGGGCACGTCTCGTCCGGCGAGAGGATCAGCTCGCCTTGCGGCGTATTGAGGGCTATCGAAGCCTCGGCGTAGGCCTGCCTTCTAGCTCGCGCGTCCACGACTGCAGAGGATAGGCGTTTCAAAGGGCTGCCACCACCCCCGGCACCACGCTCCAGGCCCTCAACACCCCCAGCTCCCTACGCACTTCAGTACCAGGTACTCTGCCGCTGCTCTGGCGTACCAGGTACGCCAGAGCAGCGGCAGAGTACCTGGTACGCTTCTTCGAGCCGTGGGCCCACGTGCTCAGGCGGGCTTCCTGGTGAACAGCAAGGCGTGCATCCAGCTGAAGAGCACCCACAGGACCGAAACCATCAAGCCTGCACCCAGCACCATCATGAGAGGGGGGAACAAGGCCACGAATGCGGAGTGATCACCTGCGGCGGCTCCCACATAGCGTGACCAACCAGCACTGGCTCCGCGCAGGAGGTACACGAGGATGAAACCGAACAGGAAGACGTTGATCAGGCGCACTGCAATGCAGATCGAGGGCTTCTGCAGGCTGCGATGATCCGCGCCTGCCGCCTGGCTGACCAGATAGGCCATGGCGGCCCAGAGGATCATGGAGTCGATGCCCACCATGCTGCCCATCACATGGGCGGAGATGGCGTGCGTTCCGTGCAGCATCGCGTTCAAGGGGGGGACGGCGATCACAATGGAAAGCGTCAGCATCAAGAACGTCCATAAGGAGGCTGACCGCATGAACCCGTCGATGACCGGGTGCGAGGAGGACGCTGCTTGCTTCTTGAGCAGCTTGCCCAAATCCAGGAAGACCTTGGCCAAGATCAACAGCTCCAGCATGCTCACGATGAAGCTGACCCAGTGGACCCACGCCGACTGAGGCAGGTGGTAGGTGTGGTGGCCGTAGTTGCAAAACGTGTTCAACAGGCCCACGGTGAAGAAGGCAAAGGCCGTCCGAGAGTGGGCGTAGTCCTCGTTCTTCTGCAGAGCGCTGGCCACGAACATCAATGACCCGTACGCCAGCAGGTTGAACGATCCGACGTGGGCACCAGCCGACTTCCACTGGATAGCCAGGTCGCGGAGCGGTCGAAGGGACACGTACTCGAGCAGGTACGCGTGGGCTTCAGCGTAGGTCAAGAGGAACAGAGGAATGGCCACCCACCACATGATGACGTAGACCGGTAGACCCTTCAGGTTCCACCCCACGCGTGAGTAGAAGTTCCAGGCGAAGAGCAGCCAGCCCAGAACGATCAACGTAGAGAACACCGGCGAATAGCCCAGGTATTCGCGGCCGGTGAAATGGCCCCCCATCAGGCTGGTCACGATTCCCACACCCGCCGTGGTCCAGAGAGCCACCATGGCGATGATTCTCTTGCGCATTGCGGAGTCGGGAGGGCCGTGCGCGTGTATCAGCCACAGATGCGCGGTGGTTACCCCGCCAATGAATACCCAGGCGAACGCACAGGATTCGTGGATCGGACGCAGGTGCTGAAGCGTGATCCCCCATTCCCGTAGGAGTGTGAACTGGTCGGTGTATGTCAGCGCAACGGGAAGACCGATGAGAAAGGTCAGGCTGCAGGCACCCAGAGCCAGGAGCGCAAGGCCGGCAAGCGGGCGTGAGGCTTCCATCGAAGCGCTGGTTCCCCAGGTTTCCGCGGGACGGGGAGTGGAGCTACTCATTGGTACTCCCACCAGGGGAGGTCCGACCAGCGGAAGGGTGGGTGCTGGGTGAATTCCAGGTTGAACTCGGAGAGGGTCGAACGGTGGTCCGCCACCCATTGCAGGAAGACCCCGAGCGAGCGCACCTGACTGTCGTCGAGGGGCGTCGCCGGCATCCTCCCGCGCCCCTCCGCGAGAATTTGACTCAGGTTCTCGAACGAGCGGTCGGTGGCTCTCGCGGTCAGGTCCGGTTCACGCAAGAGACCCGCCTGGAAGGGGAGGTGACAGGTGCCGCACTGCATCGTCGTCCACAGCTCCAGTCCTTCATTGGCGGGTCCAGGGATCGTCACGAGAGCGCGCTCTTCCGCCTGGGCGATCAGCTCCTTGAAGTGCATGGACGCGACCGGAGTGGACTCAGCCCGGAGGGGCTCGAGCTGCGCTCTCCCCGATGCGTTGATCGAGCGCAACCAGGCCATCAAGGCGTCCAGGTCCTCGTCCGACAACTCGAACGCCGGCATGCGACCGCTTCCGGTCATGATCACCTGGATCAACTCCGCGTCGTGCACGTCGTCCGTCAGGCGATTGGTCAGGTCGGGACCGTGGAAGCCTCCAAATCCGTGGACCTGGTGGCATGCCTGGCAGTTATTGCTTCTCCAGACCTCGAGTCCACGCCGTGCCTGAGGAGTCATCTGCGGCCCTTCCTCGCGTGGGTAGTCGCTGTAGGCCACCACGCTCAGGCTGAGGAAACAGCCCAGAAGCACGCACAAGACCTGCCCACGGGTGAAGCTGAAACGGTCGGGGGGGGAGCTCACGGGTTGGCTAGTGGTGCATTCGGGTTCGGGTGCCTGGTGGGGTGCGCAGATAGTAGCCACTGCTCTGCCCCAACGGACCCCCCTGACCCGAAAAACGGACCCTCCTCGCGGCCAATGCGGGAGCCAGGGTTTTCGTGCTCGAGCGCTCACGGTTCGCACACTTGTTCCGCAATTCGACTCACGCCGCGCTCTCCACCTGACGCTCCTAGCTATCGAGGATAGGCGTTTCAAAGGGCCTCCGCCATCCACGGCACCGCGCTCCAGGCCCTCAACACCCCCAGCTCCCTACGCCTACCCCCCTCGCGCGCCAACATCACACCCAATCCCCTTGCTAGAAACTCCGACCAGCGACGTTGCTGTAGCGGTGAAGTGAAAGCGCCACGGGAAAGAGATTACCCACTGGCACACGGGCACGTCGGAGAAGACATGGTCCACGAAATCCTCTCGCCCCGACCATTACCGCTTCCAGGGGCAAGCAGCCCACTCTTGTGTGGAGGAATGTGCGCTGAGAGCCCCTCAGTTCGGTGCAGGTCGCGCCCTCAAAAAGCAGCGCGATGACTTGTTCTCCCGATCCTCTATGAAGGCTTGAGGACTTTTTTCTCAGTTTCTTGTCCCCAATTGTCTGGCAGACGCACTTGGAGTTGAAGGCAGCGCCCTGGATGGCGCCGCCGACGTCCTCTCAACCTTCTATAAGAGAAACAAAATGCGACTCAGCCAACTATTCAATCTCACTCTCCGTTCAACTCTGCGCCTCGCAGCCCCCGCGTCCCTCGCCCTCTTGGTGATGGTCGCGTCGGCTCATGCACAGACCTCCATCTTCGAAATCGTCACCCTGCGCACCGGCAACGACAGCGGCGGCAATCCTCTCCTGCCGGGTGCCAACGACGGCAACATCACCTTTAGTCAAACACACGGATGCGCTACGAGCGAGTTCTCCCGCGGCCTGGCGATGGCTGGTAACCAGGCGAAAGCAGTCGTCCCTGCCGGTTCGTGGATAGGCTCCCTCATCAGCGACTCGGATGCCCGCTGGATCCACTCCGCCCACACCCCGAGTGGGATCCTTGGAACCGGACTTCCGGCGGGGAGCGTGCAGTACGCGCACCCCTTCGATCTTCCGGTCACGATGCCCCTGAACGCGAACGTCACGATCGACATGGAGATCGCAGCCGACGACATGGTCGGATCTGTCAGCTTCGGGCCGGACTCAAGCAACACCCTCTCATCGGTGTTCTACTCCGGAGGTTCATTCTCGTCCTCGTCGTCCACCACGTTCACGGGCACTCCGACCAGCCTCGGGTTGGTCCCCGGTTCGAACTACCTCTTCGTCAAACAGTGTGACACTGGCGCACACTTCTCAGGCCTCATCTACTCCTTCAAGATTACGGTTGAATACTGCGTCGTGGAGCTCGATCTACGCAGCGGTGTCACCGAGGGCGCGGCCGGCCCGGTCCTCTTGCCGGTCGGTTCTGATGACCTCAACGTGATGCAGGTGCCCCTCCCGGGTGGAAACTACTCCACCCTGGCCGGTGGCGGCGGCAGCGCGGCGAAGCGAATCTCCCCGAACTCTGCCTGGCTCACGAACCTCAGCGACACCGCTGGTTGGATCAACCCCAACCACCTTGCGGGAACCTTCAACGGGAGCGGCAGGCCGCCCACCTCGGCGCTCTATCGCCACGACTTCCAGCTGCCCGCGATCCCGTCGAACGCGACGGTCCTCCTGGATTTTGAATGGGCGGCCGATGAGACGCTCTACGGCGTCTCCCTCAACGGTGATGTGAACATACCGGGCGGAAACCTCGCCATCGGCGGAGGGCTGGCTCCTGAGTTCTCCTTCGCCTCCAACGCCCAGGTCGTCGGCAGCGCCGGATCCCTGGGCCTCGGACAGGGAACGAACTCTCTCTACTTGTTACAGCTGGAGAACTTTCCCGGCACGAGCTACGCGGACAACCCCTTTATCTGCTCCGGGATCATGTACATCGCCAAGTTGACGATCACATTCCCGTGTGACTCCACCGGCGGTGACACTCCCTTCGAGTCCTTCTGTGAGTGCCCCCTCTCTGTCGCTCCCTGCTCCAACCCGGGTGGACCGAATGAGGGATGCGCCAACTCGACGGGTGCTGGCTCCACCCTGACGTCTTCCGGAAGGGCCGAAGTCGGCGCGTCCACCCTCAGGCTGCACGCCAACAACCTCCCGAACGGCCCTAGCCTGTTCTTCCAGGGAGACAACTTCTTCAACCCGACGCCCTTTTATGATGGCCTCCGATGCGTGGGTGGTAGCCTCGTGCGGATCCAATTGGTGATCGCAAACGGAGCGCTCGCAGACACCAACATCGTCCCCGGCCCCCCGACCCCTGGCACGAAGTACTACCAGTGCTGGTACCGCGACGTGAACCACTTGCCCTGCAACCAGAAGGCAAACCTCAGCAACGCGATCGGTCTCACCTGGCAGTAGAAAGGGACTGAGGCTCTTCGAGCCTCTTTGCGGGGGGGGGCGTCGCGACGAGAGGCGCGGCGCCCCCCCTTCGGCCTTGGGGGTTACATCTCCTCTGGCGACACCCAGGTCTTCAGGGACACCGCAGTAGACTACCCCTGGGCCAGTCTGAATTCCCGGACCGAGCCGGGGGTCACACAAAGGCATCAGGGTGTTTCCGAAGAATCCACTCCCAGGGTCGAAGCGCTGCAGCGCAAGCCCAGCAAACCGAGGATGGCTAAGTCCACAAATAGCATGGGTGCGAATACCGGTGCGGTGTGGATGGCGTTATCCAGGCAGGACTCTGAGGGGCCATGCAAGATGGCGCGCATGTGCAAGCCAGCGCCTTGTCAAAGTCGGCCGGCAACACCCAATCGATGTTGTCAGTCACACATACGGGCAAGCTAGCCGGGGAAAACGACCACGACTATGGGCTAATCAAGTGGGGCTTCCAGTCTCCAACACCCGCGCGCTGCGCCGTTCAAGCCCGTAGCAGCTAGATTCGAGCATCAGAGCCCGATCGTCATCTTGAGTCCGTTCGAGAGCGCCCAGCCCTGCGGAAAGAAGCTGTCGGGGGCAACGGCCTGGAAGTAGAACTCAAGCCCGACCCAGGCCGGATTATATGGCAGGTTCAGGTGCAAGTTCGCGTTCCCCGCGGAGTCGTAGACCAGCGGGAAGGTGCGCACGACCTGATCGACCAACTGCACTCCGCCGAAGAGCGGCTGGTTGCCTGCGAAGCGTCCGGCCATGACATAGCCAACGCCTGCCCCACCGGCCCCGTTGACCGTCATGTCCAGCGGCGCCCCGATGTTGGGCGGCGTCTGCGAATCAAGGGCCAGGAAGTTCACGACCGAGGCCCCCACGCCATAGACCTCCCAGGTCCCGCATCCCAGGGGAGACAGGTCGAGATCCCAGATGCCGCGGCCGTAGGTGCCGAAGCGCATGGTCGGCTCGCCGGCGACAGCCTCGACCGACCAGTAGAGCGTGATCGGCGTGCCCGGATCGAGCTCATTGACCCAGGTCTGCGTGGCGCGCACCCAGCGGAAGACGCCGCTCTCTGCCGCCGCGAAGACGTCGCCCGAGCCGTCGGCCGCGAAGGCCAAGTCGTACACCAGGGTCAAGGGCAACCCACTGGACTCGGCAGCCCAGGAGAGCCCGCCGTCGGTCGTGCGCCACACCGCGGGATTCGAGTAGCCCGCCCCGCCCACGAAGGCCTCAAGCTCATCGTTCGGGTTGACCGCGATGGCGCTGCCGTAGAAGTAATGCGAGTCGGTGCCCGTCATGGCGCCGACGCTCCAGGTCTGGCCGTGGTCCAGCGAGCGATACATCAACCCGTTATCATTGACCGCGTAAACACGGTTCGAGTTGCTGGGCGCGAAGGCCAGAGCCGACAAGTAGCTCCCACCACCGCCGGTGAAGGTCTGCGTCGAGTGCAACACATCGTTCCAAACCGGCCCGCTGCTGCGCGTGTAGCGCCACAGGCGATCGCCCAGGAAGAAGAAGGAGTTCTTGTCGATCGGATCGGCCACCACCGGCGGCAGCCAGAGGTGCGCGCTGCCCGCGGGGAAGTCGACAAAGGGGTAGAGCAGGCTCGGATTCTGTTCGCCCTCCTGCACCAGGATGAAGCCCGGGTAGGTCGAGTAGAGCAGGTCGTGCGAGCCGTCCGAGCTGGTCAAGTGACCGTAGTCGCCACTGATCAGCTGATCGAAGTTCGTCGAGGGTCCAGGCCCGCCCGAGGCCATGAAGACAGCGCGCTGATAGCCCTGATCCTGAGAGCCGGCCACAATCAAGCTGGTGTCGACGTTCGAGGTGTGGGTCGTGTAGTACTGACTCACGCCCAGTCCATCGAGCGAGCGGTTGATGACCGTCGCGGTCAGGTCGTCGCTGTAGAAGATCCCGCCATCGGTGCAGAAGTACCACAGGTCCCAGCCCATGGGGTCGCTGGGATCCGGCCAACAGTAGATGCCCTGGATGTCGGCGTGCAGCTGGTGCAAGGGATCGCCGTAGTAGGCGCTCCAGGTGTTGATCTTGCTGAAGCTCGCGGCGCCGTCGGTCGAGCGGAAGGCCTCCACGCCGCCGTAGCAGACGCGCAGCGCATCGATGGTCGAAGCCTCGAGCGCGCCCCAGTAGTCGCCCATGGGCGTGGGCGAGGTCCAACTCAGGCCGCCGTCATCCGAACGACGGATGCCCCAGGCTCCGCCGACCTTGAGCGCGGCATAGAGCGTCGGGGCTCCGGCTTCGCTGCCACACAGGCGTCCCTCGCTGGCGCTCGCGTCGAGCGTCGATAGCAAGCTGAAGCTCTGACCGCCATCGGTCGAGCGCCGCAAGCGGCCCGTGTGCAACAAGTAGACGTGGGTCGCTGCCTCGGCGCCGATGCGCGGCCCCCACATCTCGCCTTTCCAGGCCTGCCCCGAGCTCCAGCGTTGGGTGAAGCTGCGGCCGTAGTCGGTCGAGGCGAAGACCTTGTTCGAGAAGCTCTGACGCGCCAGGATCAAAATCGTGTTCACGGCATCGTCGAGCTTGTGCGTCTCGAGCACCTCGCCCAGCCAGGTCGAGCCCGCGGGAGTCTCCCAGCTCTGGCCTAGGTCGCGCGTCACGCGCACATCGCCCGGGCCGGTGACGACCAACAGCAGCTCCGGATCGCCGGCGAACTCGCCCGGCAGCACCACGATCTTGCGCACGCCTCCGTAGAGGTTGTCGCCCAGAGGTTCCCACTGCGTCCCGTCCGGCTCGGCGCGCCACAGCCCGCCCAGCGCCGAGCCGCCGTAGAGCTTGCGGCCGTCGATTCCATCCGGCCCGAGCACGGCGCAGTGCATGCGCCCGGCCTGGTTGCGGCTGCCGACCTCGCTCCAGCGCTGCACGCTGGAGGCCGTCTGGAGCTGCCGTCGGCGCTCCATCTCCGCCTCGCCATTGCTGCGCTCGATGGCCTGCCAATCCGTCTCTGGCGCCGAGCGGTGCATCTCCAGCATCCAGGCCTTGCGCGAGCGCTTGTGATCGCGCTCGGCCCCTTCGTCGAGATAATGCTCGGTGGGCATCGGAATCCCGTGCGGACCCGCGGCCCGCGGGGCCTCGGCCGCCGCTCCCTCGCTCGAGGGCGACGGCGCGTGCGAGGTACAGGCGAGGGTCGACAGCAGCAACGCTGGGCCCGCGGCGAGCAGCGCGCGCCGGGCACGAAGAGAAGCATTGAACATGAAGATCGGGGAAAGTGGGGATTGGACAGGCTGTCCAAGACAGGCTATTTATGACGGAGACTGGGCGCTCCAGGTTCCCTTACAACGGCCCTTGGGGCGCCACTAGAGGATAGGCGTTTCAAGGGGCTTCCGCCACCCCCGGCACCACGCTCCAGGCCCTCTACACCCCCAGCTCCCCACGCCTCCCCCACTCGCCAACAGGCTGCCCTCATGTCACTGAGACAACCCCTTCTCCTTGCGCTGATTGTTCTCGCCGGATGCTCGACACCCGAATCGGAAGGGAAGGAGATCGAGAGCCTGAACTTCGAGGACGCCTCTCCCGGCTCGTTGCCCACGAGCCTCACCGCTTTCACCGGAGACTGGAAGGTCGTCGTGGACACAACTGCTCCGAGCGCGGACCACGCCCTCGCCCAGTCGGCGACGAGTGAGTCTCGAGACTTCAACGTCGTTCTGCTCGAGAACACGAGGATCCAAGCTGTCGATCTCTCCGTGTCATTCAAGTCGATCGCAGGCGTGATCGATCAGGGCGGTGGTCCGATCTGGCGAGCGAAGGATGCGAGGAACTACTACATCGCTCGCTACAACCCCCTCGAGGACAACTACCGCGTCTACACCGTGGTCGAAGGGAAGCGCCACCAATTGATGAGCGCGAACATCCCCCACTCTCCCGGCTGGCACACGCTACGCATCACGATGACGGGCAGCACCATTCAGTGCTTCTACGACGGGGAAGCCCATCTCGAACTCGAGGACAGTACGTTCACCGAAGCCGGCAAGGTCGGCCTTTGGACCAAAGCTGATGCGCAGACCCACTTCGATGATGTGAAGGTGCGGTGATCCTGGGTGTCGAATCATCGGATTCGTACCCGACTCAGCATCGCCACGCAACGCCGCGCTCTCCCCCCCACAAAAGAAACGTGCGCCCAAAGCCAGAGGCTTCGGGCGCACCGAGCGAGGAAGGAGTAAGACCTAGTTGCTGTCGCAGGTCGTCGCGTTGTCGCCGGGCGCGTAGGGCAACGATCCCGAGACGCTATCAACGCAGAAGGTGACGCTGACTTGGCCCTTCTTCGTGCCGGTGGTCGCGAAGGACACGTTTCCGGATCCGTCGGTCACGCCCACAACGGCCTGGCTGAAAGTGCCGCTAAAGGTCCCCGATACCGTGGCGCCGGCTCCGGCCGAGCCTGTGTCGGTAACGATCGAGACCGACGCGGTGCCGCGCTTATGGCCGTGTCCGACACCTTGGATGCCGGCGACGATCGATCCCACGTGAATCGAGACCGGATCCTGGGGAGGAGTCACGGTGCCGAAGCAGCTCTGCGAATCGCGGTACGATGTGATAGACGGGATCGTACCGCCGGGGTTGAAGACGTTGGCGTTGGTGATGTAGGGGTTCATCGTGTAGCTCGTGCAGGAGCAGTGACCGGCGCCCCAGTTGTGGCCGAGCTCGTGAGCTGACAGGTCGGTCGACGAAGCGAAGTTGCCGTTGAAGTCAGACTCAACCATGCTGTATGCGTAGCTCAGATTGCAGACCTGAGAGACCCACGCGATCCCGATCGTTCCACCGGAGATGGTCTTGCCGGTGAAGAGTTGAGCCACGTCACGAGCAACGCCGCTTTGGTTTGAGTTCCACTCGCTGCGGAACTGGTTGAGCAGCTGCTCAGCGCGCTTCCTGCTGTAGGGATCGTTCGAGGAACTGCGCACGATGATGGTCGTAATCGCGTGAGTGATGTCGACATCGCGCTCGTACTGCAGGTTCACCGTGTTGATGACGGACTCGATTCGGTTCGTCGTCGCGCTGACCGAACCCCAATCCTGGTAGTACTCGAAGTCCGCATCGCACGCGAGTTCCGCAGTGGTGCCGGCAGCCAGGCCCATGATGCCTCCGCCGCCGAAGTTGCCGATGCTCTGGCCCGCAGAGGAACCACTTCCAGGCGAGGCGCCGATGAGTCCTCCAGGCACCGCGTACTGAGCGATCGACTCAGCTGCACAGCTCTTGCCCGCTTCGATCACTTGCTCAGTCTGATAGAGAATGTGCTGAGGCAGCGCCGTTACAGAAGCACCACGGAACACGGGCTCGATCCAAAACTCCATTCCATCTGCACGCTGGATGCGTGCATAGAGACCGTTCTCGTCATAGGACGCAGCCACACGGCTTCCCTCCTCACCAAGCAATGTTCCTCGATAGGTACTGACCGGCTGCGGATCGGCGATCACGTAGGATCCGTCACGCTGCTGGACTCGCACCTGGTAGTTCTCGCCGCGAACCGACTGCTTCGAGAGCTCGAGGTACAGGGCGTCGGCGCCGTCCCCGAAGGAGAGAATCACGGTGCGATCAAAGCTATCCAGGAACTGAACGCCACCGACGCTTCCGCCGTTCAAGCCGAGGTGGCTCAGGATTTTCTGAGAGGGCGCCGTCGTTTGCTGGCTGACCTGCGCCGTCGCGGAGGTACTGAAAGCCACACCAAGAAGGAGTGCGGACAGACTGACGGCGAGGGAATGGTGCTTGCGTCGGGTTTTCACGGAGACTCCGGGTTGAGATTAGATGGGGGATCAGCGGCTCGCTGGGAAGTGCCGCTCAATCGGCGTCTCAACATTCGCAGAGAGCACCTTCTTCGTAAAGGTCCCATTCCGACAGAATCAGTTTTTCTTCGCTCTCATCGGGGATGCAATTCGTGGGAATCGTGAGCGGGGTCATCTACATCTTGATTGGCCTCTGGACACGCGGCGCGGCCAACTCAATTCGAGCCATCGTGGACACCGAGGGCAGTGCTGTAGTGGGACCTTCTTCGACCCTGGCAAAGAGGCGTCTCTCTTTGGACCACTGTTGTCCTCCGATATCTGGCAGGACAGCACTATTTGTACCAGCAAGCGAATATCCAAGCTGCTCAGTCCAGTCAGTGGGCGTCCCATGCGAGCCGATCGAGTGTTCTTTCGCAAGCCGGTCGAGATCGACCGCTGCGAACAGAGCGGTGAACTCTGGCTGGACAAGGGCGAGGCCGATCGGCTCCGCGAGCTCGTCGAGACGGCCAGCCAGGCAGATGCCAGCCCGCTGAAGGAGCAACGTCCGAAGCGGGGCCTCTTCAGCTACCTGGTGCAGCTGGGAACCGGGCTGCCTCTCGAGGTCCGGAACCCCCGCCGACGCTTTTCCTGGGCCACGATCAGCCTGGTCCTGGCCTGCGTGATCGTCTTTGCCTTCGAGCTCTGCCGCTGCTCTGGCGTACCAGGTACACCAGAGCACGGGGATCTCCGAATTCAACCGCTCGCCGAAGACCGGGCATGCATCCCCCACGACGGACCCTCAGCGCGACCGCGTTCTCACTCTTCGGAGCAGCCCTCAAACCCAAACGTCAACTGCGGAGGCGATCGGGGCGGCATGGGCTGGACCTGGACGTTGCGCCGGGCATCTCTGCCCCACCACGGGGATTCAGCGCGCTCGCGTTCTTGCTCTTTTCAGCAACCGTCGAACCCAATCTCCGACTACGGCGGCGCGCGCGGCGGAGATGGCTCGGACACCAAGTTTGGCAACTCAAGGTGATCCAGGATCTTCGCGATGGCCTCGCCGCTGGCCTCTGCTGTTGAGTTATGGACTGCAATCAGGCGGCGCTTTGAACCACACGTCGCGCACTTCAGTACGTCCAGCCGGGAGCAGGGCCAGGCAAGATCCAAGTGCGCATTGGCGCATCGCTGGCCCAAATCGAGCAGCGAGGATCTTGGATCTACAACGGCACAGCTCGGCTCGCATGAAACCTGGCTCGACCTCCGACATCCTGCCCGAGCGCAATCACGGGCAAAAGCGCACTCGCAGCGCGCTGGTGATGTTGAAGCCCTGGCCACCTCCGGACGGATCGCGGTAAACGAACTGGAAGACCCAGTCGCTGAAGGCCAGGATCGCGGCGGGGCCCGAGGCGGGTGCCCCCTGACTCAGGTCCAGGTGTATCGTTAGCGCGCCGCTCGCATCGGGCTTGACGGCGGGTCCTACCTTTGCGCGTGGTGCGGTCTGGCATAGCAAGCCATCGCCGAAGGGCAGGGCCGGACCAGGCGCGCCGTAGAGTACGAGACCGAGCTGCTTGGGCGCGGCAGAAGAGACGTGCAGGCTGAGAGCGTTCACGGCAAGGCTGTAGCTGCCCGAGGTCGTGAGCTGTGCCACGGCGCCGGTGGAATTGGGCAGGCCCAAGCATTGAACGGTGGCCGAACACTCGCAAGCGTCGATGCGCCCATCCAAATTCAGGTCAAGGCTCGCGTCCTGGGAGATCTGCACGTAATCGAGCACACCGTTGTCGTCGCAGTCGAGGTTGAAGAGGTAGACGGACCCCGAGCGTACGAGGTTCACGTTGTAGTAGTCGTTTGGAGTTCCGACCAGGACCACGCTCCCCTCGATCGCCACCGAGCTGCCGAACAGATCTCCTCCATCTCCATCGGAAGCCGTGAGCTTGGTGATCGCGGCGAAGCTCCCGCTGTCGTAGAGGTAGGCCGATCCGGAGTTGGTTCCGTGATCGTCATCGAGGTAGACCCCCACGACCGCAAGGCCTCCATCGACATCCAGGGCCTTCCCAAAACGATCATTCACGAACCCGTCCTGAGCCAGCAGCTTCGCCTGTTCGGAACCCGTTGCGAGGTCGTAGACATAAACGGACCCCGAGTAGTTGCCCATGTCGTCATCCGCGGGCGCACCCACCCAGATGGAGTTCCCACTGAGTGCCACCGGCCAGCCAAAGCTGTCGTAGGAGGCACCATCCGAGGCGAGCAGCTCCCAGTCATAAGTACTCGTGGCAATGTCGAGGACATAGGCGGCCCCATTGATCGAGCTCGAGTGCATGTGTGCAGAGGCACCGATGACCGCTCGGGTCCCGTCCATGTCCACGCGGCAGCCAAAAAGCTCCCCCGGGCCCGTATCCTGGGCCAGAAGCTTGGCCAACTGAGTCCCGGTTGCGACGTCAAACACGTAAGCCGCCCCCGAACCCGCCACCTGGCCGTCGTGGCGGAAAGCCCCCACGAGGGCATACCCTCCACCGAGGGCGACCGACACACCGAAGCCATCCTGGGAGCCGCCATCTCCCGGAAGCAGCCTTGCAAGTTGCACGCCGGTGTTCGCATCGAAGAGATACGCGGAGCCGGTGTTGGACCCCACTTGATCGCTCTTGTCGGCTCCCACGAGGACGATGTTGCCGTCTATCGCCACGGCAACTCCGAACTCATCGAACGCCGCCCCATCGTTGGCCAGCAACTTCACGAGTTGCTGGCTACTGACAAGATCGAAGACGTAGGCTGAGCCAGAACGCGAGCCGAGGTCATCGTCCCAGGGCGATCCGATGACCGCGAGGTCACCACTGATCGCAACAGACTGACCGAAGTCAGCACCGTGGGTCGGGTCGAGCGGCACGAGCTCGACAGTCTCAACCAACTGCGCCGCCGCCGGGCTGCCGAGTGAGCACATCGCAAGACAGACCAGTCCAGCGTGCTTTCGAAGGGTGCTGAGTTCCATGGATGATTGACTCGGGATGGGTGCCGCGGGGCAATGCGGCTACTAGCCATCGATCCTAGCCTGGCCTCCAAATTCTCACAACCGGCAACTTCCATGCTGCCATTTGCACGGCACTGCAGACGTTTGTGCGGGTTCGCGGAAGGGCTCATCCCGATGGAATCCCCGGTCACACCTCACAGCCCACGGCGCTGGTTCAGCATGCCGACTTGTGGCTACTGGGTGGCCAAGGATCGAGCTTTCCCTGTGTCCACGAAACCGGGCTAGATCAGTCCCGCATTACGGCGTTGTCAGCCTCGGCCGGTGTCATGTAGCCGAGCACCAAGTGGAGGATAAGCGCTTCAAAGGGCCTCTGCCAACCCCATCACCCTCCCCCTGACACTCAGCACACCCAGAGCGCCGCAGCTCCCCCAGATGGCCTGTGCCGATGCCTCGTGGCTGGGCCACGATTGGGCACCGCTTTGGTGCGCCCTATCTAGACTTCGGGCTGACCGCTCACTGCACGCGCGCTGCCTCGATGCGCGCTCGAATGACACTTGGGCTCGCGTCGACGAAGCGTTCGATGGAGAGCCGGCGGTGCTTCTGACCGCAAATCTCGACCAGAGCCTCTGCAGCGTTCGTGCCTACCTTCTCGTCGGCGGAGGCCGTTAGCAGCCAGTAGAGCATCGGTTGGACCGCTCGATGGGCCTTGCCGGCGCGCTTGAACTGACGTCGCGCGGCGCGGCTGCTGGAATCCTCAGCAATGTCCTCGAATAGCGCGATCGTGCCCTTGCGTTTGCCCTCCGGAACGTCGGCGAAGAAACCGACCCCGCGGTAACCGGTCGGGCACGAGGCATTCTCCCACTCGACCTGGCGTAGCTCGTCCATGCCGCACTGCGGGCGGCAGACGACTTGGTAGGAGTGATAGCCGAGTGGATACTCATCGTTCGAAGGTTGCGCTTCTTGCGGACGGATGGGAAACCAGCCGATCCCGCCGATCCAGGCTTCGGCCCAGGCGTGGTCGTTGCCGGCGGGACCGGTGTTGCCCGCGCGCAGACACCAGACGCCGCGTGCTGGGATGCCATTGGCGCGCAACAGCGCAATCGTGAGCTTGCCGTACTCACCGCATTGCCCCTTACCCCACTCCAAGACCTGAGCCGCGGTGTTGGGCCGCTCGACTCTGCCGTAGGAAACGCTTCGATAGACGTGGCGCCATGTACGCAGAACGATTTCCAATGGGTCCTCGGCGCCTGCCATCAGCTCTTCCGCGAGGCCGGCAATCTCAGGATCCTCGAGGGTCAAGATGGCATCGTCCGCCAGGTAGCGCTCGGCGATCGCCTTGGGCGTCTTGGCAGACCGCACATACAACGGCTTGACCTTGAGAGTTGCGTGGGAGTAGAGCACCACATCACTGACGGTCCCGAGGTACAGCGGAGCCTCCGGCGATATCACGATCGGATCGGGATAGACCATCGTCGTGTTGCCGTGCTCGTCCTCGACGAGTTCGCATCCCTTGCGCAGGGGGGTCACGCTGCGAATCTCTTGCGAGTCGTAGTCGCACGCTATCGGAAACATGAACTTGGTGATCCGCGCAGGAAGAGCGGGGTCCTCGCACTCGAACCAGGTCACGCGAAAAGCCAGCCCCCCACGTCCATCGCCGCGTACCACCCTTGTCGCATCTTGAGCGACCAGGGGTCCCGCGCTTGCAGTCCCGAGGGCGAGGAGCAGTGCGGTCAGCATCACCGATCGCCTCCGCAGTTGACGCTTGGGTTTGAGGGCTGCTCCGAAGAGTGAGAACGCGGGCGCGCTGAGGGTCCGTCGTGGGGGATGCATGCCCGGTCTTCGGCGAGCGGTTGAATTCGGAGATCCCCGAAGCGTAGCGCGAGCGAAGTGCGGGGAGGGTCTAGTGCGCGCAAGTTGGGGAGCTGCGGCGCTCTGGGCGTGCTGAGTGTCAGGGGGAGGGTGATGGAGTTGACAGAGGCCCTTTGAAGCGCTTAACCTCTCAGCACTAGTGGACAGGCTTGCGGGCCTTCGGGATATTC
>LWDU01034366.1_pt1 | contig 21479 bp, 19 predicted proteins | sample 727161 | NCBI WGS metagenome assembly LWDU01 (sample SAMN04566230, study PRJNA314399) | hydrothermal vent metagenome | isolation source: deep sea hydrothermal plume seawater | place: Mexico: Gulf of California, Guaymas Basin | collected 2004-07-11
TAACTATAGGACCTCTAGCAATATTTATTAAAAAACTATCTTTTCTCATATGATTAAGTTCCTTAATTGTTATTAAATGTTTTGTTTCATTAGTTAATGGACAAAGAATGACCACATATCTGCAAGACTGTAACATTTCTTCTAATGACAGCCACTCAGCATTTAAATCAGACTCAATATTTTTACTTACTCTATTTCTATTATAATATTTTATATTTAAGCCAAATGGCAAAGCTCTTTTTGCTACATCTTGACCTATACTTCCCATTCCTATAATTCCTAAATTTTCACCTTTTAAATCTGCCCCCCAAAGAAGTGGATAGGGATTACCCTTAAATTCTCCAGTCCTAACCATTCTCTCTCCTTCAGGAATTCTTCTTGCTACAGCTAATAATAGTGCCATAGACATATCAGCAACGGCATCATTTAATACTCCAGGTGTATTAGTAACTTGTATACCCATTTCAGTACAAGAATGAACATCAATATTATCAACGCCCACTGCAACATTACTTACTATCTTTAAATTAGGGCAAGATTGAAGTAAATTTTTATCTATAATTGGAGCTTGAGCTATTATTCCTTCAACATTTATAACTCTCTTTAGAAGGCTATCCCCACTAAGAACAACCTCTGAAGCATCATGTTGGTCTATATCAAAATTTTCTTCTAATTTAGATTTAAGATTTTCTGCAATCCAAGAATGAACAAAAATTTTTGGTTTATTATTTATTTCCATTTAACAACTTTTTGGCGTTGTTCTCCAAGTTTTTCTATACCTAAATGCATTTCATCTCCATGCTTTAAGAACTTTTGAGGCTTCACTATCACATCACCTGGTTCTAAAGTCATATAATGGCTTACATAAGATACAATTGTTTTAACATCAAAAATCATTGTTGAAGTATTGCCAGTTTGCATTCTCTTTCCATTAATATCTAACCAAAGATCAAGATCTTGGATCTTTCTAACTTCATTTCTTGTAACCATCCATGGACCTACTGGACAAGATGTATCAAATCCTTTTCCTCTAATCCATTGTCCACCTGCTGCTTTCATTTGATATTCTCTTTCCGAAACATCATTTACTAATGTATAACCAGCAACATAACTTAATGCTCGGGCAGCACTGACTGATCTAGCAGTATCTCCAATAACGATGCCTAGTTCAACTTCCCAATCTCCACAAATACTATCTTTTAACTTTGTACCTTTTTTACCTAGAATTATACCTCTAGGTAGCATAACATCATCATTTGGACCACTAAGTGAACTTGTAGGTTTCATAAACATTATAGGTTCACTTGGAATTGGACTGCCGGTCTCTTTAGCATGATCAACATAATTAAGGCCAATACAAACAATTTTACCTATTCCTGAAATAGGTACACCTAGTCTTTTCTTACCTTTAACTAAAGGCAATCTATTTATATTAACTGCAGACAATTTTTTTAATTTTGCTGTAGATAAAACCGATCCATTAATATCCGGCATCTTTTTAGATAAATCTCTAATATTTCCTTCTGAATCAATAACTCCTGGTTTTTCTTTACCCTTAACGCCATATCTAACTAATTTCATTTTATTCCCCCTTGTAAAAAAACAAATTTTTATAAATAAATTTAGGCTTTGTAAATATAAATTCAAATATTCTATAAAAGCCTATAAAAAGTAAACATAAAATATATTTAAATCTATATAAATATAATATATATTAATATATCTTTGTATTATTGGGAGAATATAAAATGGAATCTTTAGTAATTCGATTGCACGAAAATGATAATGTAGTAACAGCTAAATCTGACATAGAGATAAATGTTAAATTAGATCATGAAAATATTAATACCAATCAACATATTCCTGTTGGACATAAAATAGCTACAAAAGATATCGCTAAAGGGGAAGAAATTATAAAATATGATAATATCATTGGGGTAGCTATAGAAAACATAAAAAGTGGTGATCATATTCATGTCCATAACACCGGAATGGTAAACAGAAAAAAAGACTACCAATTTTCGAAAGGTTGCAAGGAAGTAAAAGTATTACCAGAAAATGAACGAGCTACTTTTATGGGCTACCGAAGAGCTAATGGTAAAGTAGGCACTAGAAATTTTATTGGCATTATTTCATCAGTCAATTGTTCAGCAACAGTTTGTAAAAAAATAGCAGATTTTTTTACTGAGGAAGCACTATCTGAATATGATAATGTTGATGGAATAGTATCAATTACCCATGGAACTGGATGCGGAATTAATAGTAAGGGCTTAGGATGGGAACTATTACAGGCTACAATTGCAGGATATTCTAGACATCCTAATTTTGGAGGTTTAATTATTATTGGATTGGGATGTGAAGTAAATCAAGTAAGTGGAATGGCTCAATCTATGAGTTGGGCTAATTCAGATACATTTAAAATGATGACTATCCAAGAAGTTGGAGGAACAAGAAAAACTATTCAAGAAGGTGTAGAAATAATTAAACAAATGCTCCCTATTCTTAATAAGAGTAAAAGGGAGAAATGTCCTGCATCAGAATTAATTCTTGGTTTAGAATGTGGAGGATCAGATGCCTATTCTGGCATGACTGCAAATCCAGCCTTAGGGGCAGCTGTGGACTTACTAGTTAAAAATGGTGGAACCGGAACTCTTGCAGAGACTCCGGAAATATTTGGAGCTGAGCATCTATTGACTAGAAGAGCAATAAATGAAGAAGTAGGTCAAAAAATTGTTAACTTTATAAAATGGTGGCAAGAGGACTATTTGATAAAATTTGAAGAAAATAAAGAGCAACTACATCAAGACCCTTCTCCTGGTAATAAGGCAGGAGGATTAACAACTATTCTTGAAAAATCTCTTGGTGCTGTTGCAAAAGGCGGCACAACTAATTTAGTAGATGTCTATCAATTTGCTGAAAATATTAAGGCTAAAGGATTCACATTTATGAATACTCCAGGTTATGACGTTACAAGTGTAACAGGACTTATCGCTGGTGGTGCTAATATGATTTGTTTTACTACTGGAAGAGGCTCAGTATTTGGATGCAAACCAACTCCATCTATAAAACTAGCTACAAATGATGATCTATATAATAGAATGACCGAAGATATGGATATAAACTGTGGTAAAATTTTATTAGGCGAAGCAACAATAGGAGAAATGGGAGAAGAAATTTTCCAATTAATTCTTGATGTGGCTTCAGGAAAACAATCAAAATCAGAAATAAACGGTTTAGGAGATTTAGAGTTTGTTCCATGGCAAATGGGCGCTATAACTTGATCCCAAATAAAGACTTTAAAATAAGAACTATTATTAAATCTTTAGAAACATCTCCTATTCGAAAAATAGCTAACACTGCTATAGGGAAAAAAGATATAATCCCTCTATATTTTGGGGAAACAGACATAGCAACGCCTTCATTTATATCTCAAGCCATGAAAGATGCACTAGACGCTGGTCACACATTTTATAGTGCCAATCAAGGAGTCCCTGAACTAGTTAATATAATATCAAAATACTCATCTTCTTTACACAAAAAAAATATACCTCCTTCAAGAATAATGGTTACTTCTGCAGGAATGAATGCACTTATGATGGCTTCAGAAGCTATAATTAACCCTAAAGATAAAGTTATTTGTATAACACCTGTCTGGCCAAATTTTATGAGATGCATAGAAATTATGGGAGGAGAAGTAATAGAAATTCCACTAATTTATTCAGATTCAGATAATACATGGCAGCTAAATATTGCAGAAATTAATAAACATATAAAAAATGTTAAAGCTATTTATATTAACAGCCCAAATAATCCTACCGGTTGGATGATGGATTCACAAGAACAAATGGCAATTTTAGAACTATGTAGAAAAAACAAAATATGGATAATTTCAGATGAAGTATATGAAAGAATTGTTTACGATAGAAATGTAGCTCCTTCCTTTTTAGATATATCTGATGAAAATGATTTATTATTAGTTGTAAATAGCTTTTCAAAGTCATGGGCTATGACAGGATGGAGATTAGGATGGATAATACTCCCTGAGAATTTGCTCCATATATTTGAAAAACTAAATGAATTTAATGTTGCCTCGCCTTCTTCTCCGGCACAATACGCAGGTATTACCGCAATTACAGATGGTGAAGATTTTATAAAAACCATGATAAATAAACTTGATGACTCAAGAAAACTTACAATTAATTATTTAAATAATTTTTCTCAAGTTATTTTACCTTTTCCAAAGGCTGCCTTCTATGCTTACTTTAAAGTAAAAAATATTACAGATTCAGAAAAATTTTGTTTTAAAACACTTACTGATACTGGAGTTGGACTTGCACCAGGTACTTCATTTGGTAAAGGAGGAAATAGTTGGATAAGAATTTGTTATGCTAAAAGCCCTGATTTACTAAACCAAGCTTTTAAAAAATTAAAACCAGCGCTAACTTAATGAAAATTTATAAAGCCACTGTAAAAAATATAAATATTGCTGCAAAACTTTTATTAAAGGGAGGAATTGTATCTTTTCCTACAGAAACAGTCTATGGACTTGGGGCCTTAGCCTGCAATAAAGAAGCCATTGAAAGAGTTTATAAAGTTAAAGGAAGACCTAAGAATAATCCTCTAATAGTTCACGTTTATAATTTAGAGCAAATCTTATCTATAACTGAAAACATTCCGAATGAAGCTTATAAATTAATTAGAAAATATTGGCCAGGTCCCCTTACTTTAATCTTAAAATATAAAAACTCTTCAAATATTTCTTCAATAGCCAGAGCTAATTTAAAAACAGTAGCCGTTAGAATACCTAATCATCCCGTTGCATTAAAACTCTTAAAAGTTGTTAACCAACCTTTAATTGCTCCAAGCGCAAATATATCAGAACACTTAAGTCCTACTAAGGCCAGCCATGTTTTGAAAGATCTAGGTAACAATCTTAATGATAAAAAAGATATGATCCTAGACGGAGGAAGCACTAGTATTGGCATAGAATCCACGGTTATAGATTTTACAGGAAACAAACCTACAGTATTAAGGCCAGGAGGGTTAAATATTACTCCTACGAATAAATATGTAAAAGTTTCGTATATTGAATCAAATGCAAATAATACTACACCTATTAGCCCTGGTTTATTTAAAAAACATTATGCACCTAACGCATCTCTTAGATTAAATGCAAAATTTCCCCTTGAAGGTGAAGCTTGGCTCGGCTTTGGAAAAGATCCCAAAAATATAGATAATTTCACTAAAATGAATCTTAGTTTAACAGCGGATTTGGATGAAGCCGCTATGAACTTGTTTGCAATGTTAAGATTATTAGATAAAAAAAATATTAAAAAAATTGCTATTAAAGAAATTCCAAATAAAAAAATAGGAATAGCAATAAATGATCGTTTAATTAGAGGGTCCTCTAAATAATCTTGATCTAAATCATTAAAGTTTTATATTCTAATTATTATTAATCGGTAAGATAAAAAACATATGAATTCTGAAATTAAACATTTAAAGCCATTAAAAGAAACTTTAGGTCCTAAAGGATGGATTGAAGACAAAGAAGTTATTGAACCATATCTTGAGGAGGAGAGAGGTTTATTCAGAGGAGAATCATCTTTATTATTAAGACCTCAAAATACTGAAGAAGTTAGTAAAATTTTAAAAATATGTAATGAATATAATATAAAAGTAGTGCCTCAAGGAGGAAGAACCGGATTATGTGGAGGAACAATTCCATCTGAAAACGGACAAGAAGTAATGGTATCATTAGAGAGAATGAACAACATTAAAGAATTTAACGAAGATAACTTTACAATTACGGTAGAGGCAGGCTGTATATTAAATAATATTCAAAATATTGTGGATGAAAAAAAATTTTTATTTCCTTTAAGTCTTGCATCTGAAGGATCTTGTACAATAGGTGGAAACTTATCTACGAATGCTGGAGGTATTAATGTTCTAAGATATGGCATGGCGCGAGATTTAGTATTGGGAATAGAAGTGGTTTTAGCTAATGGCGAAGTATGGAACAATTTAACAAGTTTAAGAAAAGATAATAGAGGGTATGATTTAAAGCAACTATTTATAGGAAGCGAAGGCACTTTAGGAATAATAACTTCCGCAGTCTTGAAACTATTTCCGGCTCCTAGACATATTGAAACAGCTTTATTTGCAATACCTAATACTGACGCTGCAATAGAACTATTTGGATTAGCGCGCAATGCAAGTGCTGATTTACTTAATGCTTATGAACTTGTAAGCAGAATAGGAATGGAAATGGTTATTAAGCATGTGCCCGGAGCTAAAGAGCCAATTAAAGATAAATATAAATGGTATATACTTATAGAATTTTCTTCTTCTTCTAAAAGTAATTTAAGAAAACAAATAGAAGATCTTTTTGAGTTGGCTTTAAGTAAAAATATTGTCTTAGATGGAGTAATTGCAGAAAGTTCACAACAAAGAAAAGAGCTTTGGGTTTTAAGAGATGGTTTGAATGAAGCGCAAAAACCAGAAGGAGGATCCATTAAACACGATATATCTGTGCCTATAAATAATGTAAGTAAATTTATAGATAGTGCTTCAAAATGTGTTGAAAAATTCATTCCACAATCTAGAGTAGTTGTATTTGGTCATATCGGCGACGGAAATATTCATTTTAATATTAGCCAACCTCTTAAACAAGATAAAAAAGAATTCCTTAGTAAATGGACAGATGTAAATAAATTAGTTTTTGATATAGTTAAAAATTTAGATGGAAGTTTTTCTGCAGAGCATGGTATAGGAAAATTAAAAAAAGAAGAATTAAAAACCTATAATCCTGAAATTGAAATAAATTTAATGAAATCTATAAAATCCACTTTTGACCCTAAAAATATATTGAACCCCGGAAAAGTTTTATAAAATAATACAGAGGAAAATATGCATAATTATAACGCACCTATAGAAGATATTTTATTTGTAATAAATCATCTTAATTCACCTACTCAAAATAAGAATGAAGAATACTCTGATACAGATCTTCTAAAACAGATATTTGAAGAAGCAGGTAAATTTGCCTCTAATGTTTTAGCTCCTCTAAATAGAGTTGGAGATAAAGAAGGGATTTCTTTAGAAAACGGATTAGTGAGAATGCCTGCTGGTTTTGTAGATGCCTATAATCAATATATCAACGCTGGCTGGGTATCAGTCGCAGGCTTAAAAGAATATGGCGGACAAGAAATGCCTTGGAAAATTGTAGGGGGCTTAAACGAAATTTGGCATGCCGCTAATATGAATTTTTCTAATAATATGATGCTAACACAAGGTGCAATAGAAGTAATAGAAGCATATGGAACAGAGGAACAAAAACAAAAATACTTACCAAAAATGATTACTGGGGAATGGTCAGGAACTATGAATCTTACAGAACCGCAAGCGGGCTCTGATCTATCTTTGTTAAAAACAAAAGCTATTCCTAATCATGACTCATATAATATATATGGAAATAAAATATATATTACTCATGGCGATCAAGATATGAGTAAAAACATTATTCATTTAGTATTAGCAAGGCTTCCAGATGCACCTAAAGGAAGCAAAGGTATATCATTATTTATTTCTCCTAAAAACTTGATATCTGAGGATGGAAGTTTATTAGAAAGGAATGATATTAGAGTAGTTTCTATTGAGCATAAACTTGGAACATTAGCCAGCCCTACTTGCGTATTAGCCTATGGAGATAATGACGGAGCGATTGCGGAATTAATTGGTCCTGAAAATGGCGGGCTTAAAGCTATGTTTACAATGATGAATAATGCTAGATTAAATGTAGGAATTCAAGGAGTCTCAATTGCGGAAAGAGCTTATCAACAAGCCTTAAATTTTTCCTTAACTCGTATGCAAGGGAATTCTATTGATGGTGCTACTCAAGGAACAGTGGCTATTATTGACCATCCAGACGTTCAAAGAATGTTAATGGATATGAAAGCCAGAACAGAAGCAATGCGTGCTCTAGCATTATATACAGCAAATGAGTTGGATTTAACTAAAGATGATTTATCAGAAGAAGCTAAACAAAAAGCACAAGAGAATTTAGATATATTAATACCAATAGTGAAAGCATGGTGTACAGATCAAGGTGTATTGATTGCCTCTACAGGCGTTCAAGTACATGGAGGCATGGGCTATATTGAAGAAACTGGGGCAGCGCAACATTATAGAGATGCAAGAATACTTCCGATATATGAGGGAACGAATGGGATTCAAGCATTAGATCTTTTAAGAAGAAAACTTACAATGGATGATGGAAATGTATTTAAAAGATTTTTACATGACATGAAAAAAGATGCACATGATTGCACATCCATTAAAAGTGATGAGTTAAATTATATTGGAAACAAACTCATTAATGCTCTTGATATACTAGAAGAAACATCAGATAAACTTCTCTCTATGTGGAAAAATAATAAAAGACACGCTGCATCTGGTGCCACGCCATTTATAGATATGTGTGGAAGTATATTTGGAGGATGGATGATGGCTAAATCTGCATTAAAAGCATCTCAGTTATTAATAAATAATAATAAAGATAAATTTTTAATTTCTAAGATATCTACAGCTTTATTTTATACTGATACTGTTTTAGAATCTTCTTTAGGTTTAAAAAATGTAGTAATTAATGCTCATAAAAATGTGGATAATCTATTATACAATATAAAAAGTTAGTCCGTTAAATCTGCTTGTGCTGATAAAGATAAGTTTCCATGTTGATCTTTAATCCATAAATCCAAACCATCAGAAGTTTTAATAGCTTGGGCAGCTATTTCTCCACCCACAAAAACTGGTCTAAGTAATTTAAAACTAAACTTATTAAGTTTTTGTCCACTAGCTTTAATTATATTATTAGTTAAATCCAATAAAAATGTTGCCATTAATGGGCCATGAACTACAATTTGAGGGTAACCTTCAACATTAGTTGCATAAGGAAAATCATAATGAATTCTATGCGTGTTGTGAGTTAAAGCTGAGTAACGAAATAACATTTCTGGAGAAGTATTCCATACTTTTTCATAATCACAATAATCTGGCAATTTTATATCTATGTTAGATTTAGCTTTCTGTGTGCTTTTTTCTTCTCTGTAAACTAGATTTTGAAATTCATTAATTAACACACTTTTATCATTAGAAATTTTATGCTTAATCCTTAAAAAAGTTAAATTTCCTGTAGAACCAACTTTATTTTTAATGGATTCAATAGTAGATACTTTTTTTACTTTTTCCCCTATTAGCAAAGGTTTATTATAAGTAATTTCTCCTCCTGCATACATTCGAATAGGTAGTGGTATTGGTGGCATAAAACCTATTCTTTTTTCATGTCCATCAGGACCTAAATATTTTTGTAAGGGTAAATTTAAAAAATATAACCAATGCCATCCATATGGGACTTCTTTAAAACTTGTAACATCATAATCAAATACTGCGCCCATTGCTTTAATAGGTAATTCATTAATATAATCGCTCTTCTCTACAGACTTACCTATCCAATTATTAACATTTTCACTATTACTCATTAAACTCTTCTCTTATATCTATAGAATTTTCACCAACTTTTGGAACCTTAGTTATAATATTTTCTTCCCCTAATATTATAGATGGAGGAGCAATTAATTCTACTTCTTGATCTCCAATAGTGCATTTTATTTTTCTTAATTGTGGATGATTTTTTAAATCTTCAATAGCATTTAATACGCCACATGCTATTTTTTCTTTTCTTAATCTTTGAAGCAATAAATCCTTATCATGTTTAATAAATTCACTTGAAATAATTTTATCCAACTCAATTCTATTTTTAACTCTTTTTGTAGGTTCGTTAAACCTTGTATCAGAGAATAAATCATTTAACATTAATACGCCTGAACATAATTTAATCCATTCTCGCTCATTCTGAATAGCAATTAAGATTTTCTTTCCACATTTAGAATTATATGCGCCATAAGGAGCAATAGAAGGATGAGATAAACCTACTCTTTTTATAGATCTATCTCCATATACTGTTTGTAAATAAGGAACATTCATCCAGTCAGCCATTCCATCAAATAATGAAACTTCAATTCCTGTTCCTTTCCCAGTCTTTTCTCTAGAGTATAAAGCTTGTAAAATTGATGAATGAGCATTCATTCCACATGCTACATCACATACTGACACACCAACTCTACCTTCTTCTTCTGGAGTGCCTGTAACACTACATAGACCTGTTTCCGCCTGAACTAATAAATCATAGGCTTTCATATCTCTGTAAGGACCAGTTTGTCCATATCCTGAAATATCGCATGTAATTAATTTTGTATTTAAATCTCTCATAGCCTTGGATCCTAGACCTGCTCTATCAGATGCTCCCGGAACTAAATTCTGAATATAAATATCAGCTGAAGAAATAATTTTTTTTAATAAAATAAGGTCTTCTCTATTTTTAATGTCTATAACTAAAGACTCTTTTCCCCTATTTAACCACACAAAATATGCACTTTCACCTTTCACATCTTTATCATAATATCGAGCAAAATCACCTTCTGCTCTCTCTATCTTTATAACTCTTGCTCCTCCTTCAGCTAATCTTAATGAACATAAAGGTGCTGCAACTGCCTGCTCTAAAGAAACTACTAATATTCCTTCTAATGATTTCAATGTTTTCTCCTAGTAAGACTTTTTAAGTCCTAACACATTTTGAGCTATAAAGGCCAAAATTAAATTTGTTGATATAGGAGCAATTTGATAAAGTCTAGCTTCTCTATATTTTCTCTCAATATCATAATCTTCTGCAAAACCATATCCTCCAAAAGTCTGTATTGCTGCTTCTGCTGCTTTCCACGATGCCTCTGAAGATAATAATTTTGCTATATTAGCTTCTGTTCCACAGGAAATATTGTTATCAAATAACTTTGCCGCTCTATCAACCAATAAGGCTGCAGCTTCTGTTTCTGCATAAGCTCTAGAAATAGGAAATTGTATTCCTTGATTTTGACCTATTGGCCTTCCAAAAACTACTCTAGAAGAAGCATATTCTGTCGTTTTATCTAAAAAGAACTTTGAGTCCCCAATACATTCTGAAGCTATTAATATACGTTCTGCATTCATACCATCTAATATATATTTAAACCCTTTGCCCTCTTCTCCTATTAAACCATCAAATGGGATTTCTAAATCATCAAAAAATACTTCTGTAGTAGCATGATTAATCATTGTTTTAATTGGTTTAATAGTTAAACCATTATTTTTTGCTTTCTGCATATCTATAATAAATAATGATAACCCTTCAGTTCTTTTTAAGCTTTTATCAGAACTAGTTCTTGCCAAGAGTAACATTAAATCAGAATACTCTGCTCTACTAGTCCATACCTTTTGACCATTTATAATATAACCATTATTAACTTTTACTGCCTTAGTCCTAATTGACAATGTATCAGTTCCTGCATCTGGTTCGGTTACACCAAATGCTTGTAAACGTAATTCACCTGAAGCAATTTTTGGTAAGTATTTATCTTTTTGTTTCTCTGATCCATGCCTTAGCAAAGCTCCCATAATATACATTTGTGCGTGGCAAGCTGCGCCATTACCTCCAGATCTTTGTATCTCTTCAAGAATTACACAAGCAGCTTCAAGAGGAAGCCCAGATCCTCCATATTCTTCTGGTATTAAACTAGATAAGTAACCTGCATCAGTTAAAGCATTAACAAACTTTTCTGGATATTCCCTTGCACTATCAAGCTTTCTCCAGTACTCACCAGGAAAATTACTACATAAAGTTCTAACCCCATCTCTAATATCTGTCCATGCATCTGGCTCTATGGTTGCTATACTAGGAACTCTATTATTATTTTCTAACAATATTAATTTCCTTTTTCTTTAACTAAATAAGTGACCCTTAAAAATATAAACTAAATTATATTTTCTTAATAATTTTATAAATTTCAGTAAAATCACCTAAAGGTAAACTTTTTTCACCTTCTTGAAAATAATTTTTTACTACTTTTGCAATTTTTATAGGCATATCATTAGATATAGCTTCACTTAAATATAATTCTAAATCTTTATTCATTAAAGATATTCTAAATGCCGCATCATAACTTTCTGTTAATATTCTATTAGGAAACTTATCTAGAGTAGCACTATTTTTACCAGTAGATACGTTTAAAACTTCTAACATAGTTTTCATATCTAAATTATTTTTTAACCCTAACAATATTGCTTCTGAAGTAGCTGTCATGGCCACAGCAGACAAATAATTATTTACTAATTTCATTATTTGACCTTGCCCAGGCTCATTTCCTATAAAAAAAATAGACTTACTAAAACAATTTAAGTCACTTCTAATTTCTTCAAGAAGTTTTTGTGACCCACTCCACATAATTGTAATGGTCGCATTGATTGCCCCTGCTTTACCTCCACTAACAGGAGCATCAACATAAGTTATATTTTTTCTATTTAAAGCAATCATTAAAGGTTTGGTTTTTTGTAAACCAATTGTTGATAAATTTATAATATGCTTAACTAGCTTTTCATTTGAATTGATTATTTCCTGAATTACATTACTTGAAGCTTTACCATCTGGCACAGAAATAAAAATTATTTCTGACACAGATACTAATTCATCTACAGACTTAGCGATTAAAGAGCCTTTTGGCGCTTTATTATCTAAATCTTCAATATCATAGACTGTTAATTTTTTAGAAGATTTTAAAAGATTAGCAGCCATAGGCTTTCCCATATCACCTAAACCTATAAATCCATATGAATTAATCATATCTTAGAGAATTCTTCTTCTACATCTATACCGTCTTCTTTTAATACTTTCCTAGCATGCCTAAATGCCTCTACTCCACTAGGAACTCCGCAATAAATAGTAATTTGAAGCAATACATCTTTAAGTTCTTCAAGATCACAACCATTCTTAATAGCTCCTCTAAAATGAATAGAAAACTCTTGCCATTTATTAAGAGCTGATAACATACATAGATTATTCATACTTCTTTGTTTATCTGACAACTTAGTTTTAGTCCAAACTTCTCCCCAACAATACTTAGTAATTAACTCTTGAAACTCTCTATTAAAACTATCTGAACCATTTATAGATTTATCTACATATTCAGAAGACAAAACTTTTTTTCGTGCTTCTAGACCTTTTTTATACTTATCATCTTCCATATAAACCTCCTTAATATTAATTTTGATAAACTAATTTTATTCTAATAATGCAGTTTCACCTAATACAGCTTTTCTAAAACGTGTTTTTATATAAGCCCCTTCTCTAATAGGTAACACTAGAGGCCCTTCTTCATTATTTATTTTTATTTGTGAAAATGTTAATTCTTTTATCAAATTAATATTTGAAGATAAAAATAATAATTGATCATTTGTCTTAATAATAGATGAATTTTTAATTCCTGCACCAATGGCAATTGCACTTAAATCTGCACAATGACCGGTATGAGTTTTTTGCTTACCTGTTTCTCCATAGAGTTCATTATCAAAGACAACGATTGAAAGGTTTTTTGGCTGTTTTACTGCAATAGTCGCTAAAGAGCCTATGCCCATTAACATTTCTCCATCGCCTGTAATAACTATTACTTTTCTTTTTGGTTGAGACAATGCTAAGCCTAAACCAATCATACAAGAATTGCCCATTCCCCCCCAAACATAAAAGTTTAATTCATTATCTCCTAAGGAAGCCACATCCCAGCAGGTGCCTCCTAACCCATTAATAATTAAAGAATTTTTTCTATCTTTTAATAATTGTGAAACAACATATCTTCTATTTAGTAGATAATTCTGCATAAACTATTCCTTAAAAGTTTTAGAGCCAATTAGACGTTGAGATAATAAGACGGCCGTTGCAGAATTTGATTTATACGCTAATCCCATCATAGCGTATACAGTATCCTGAACTTCATCTGCTGTTTCACACCTGACTACATTAATGTCTAATGCAGATAATACTTTTTCTGTTGCTTTTCCCATAGGTACTTGCCAAGGATTAAATTCATTCCATTCACCTCTCATTGTTACAAGCATAAGAAGTGGGAAATTGCACGCACGTGTTATAGAAGCTAATGCATTAATACAATTACCTACACCACTTGACTGCATCAATAAAACTCCTTTTTCACCTCCTAACCAGGCCCCAGCTAACAAGCCCATACCTTCTTCTTCTGTTGTCAAACTAACCATATTCATATTTGTATCATTTTGACAATATTGAATTAAGCTTTTATGGCCTGAGTCAGGAACATAAGCTATTTGTCTTATATTATTTTCCTTTAAAACTTCGTATATTTTTAAAGGCCAGTTTAGATTTATTTTTAGTGTATTTTCATTCATATAAAAATTTTTTCTTCAACAAATTGCAATATTGATTATACAAAGAAAAAATTTTATTGAAAGTAATTCTTGATCCATTATATACAGTCGTATATAACCATTTATATTAAAACAATAAATTGTAAATAATATGTTAGACAAATCACTAAAAAATATAGCTCCATTAATAGATCCTTTTGGAAGAGCAATATCCTATCTTCGTGTATCCTTAACAGATCGTTGCGATTTCCGGTGTGTTTATTGCATGTCAGAAAACATGACTTTTTTGCCTAAATCAGATGTCTTGTCACTTGAAGAGATTGAAACCTTATGCACATCTTTTATAAACCTAGGTACTAGAAAAATTAGACTAACAGGAGGAGAGCCTTTAGTTAGAAAAAATGTTTTAAACCTTATTAAAGCATTAGGTTCAAAAATAGGTCATGGATTGGACGAATTAACACTAACTACTAATGGCAGTCAACTTTCTAGATTTTCTGATCAATTATATGATTATGGTGTTAGAAGAGTAAATGTATCTATTGACACATTAAAACCAGAATTATTTAAAAAAATTACTAGATGGGGTGATCTAGATAAAGTTCTAGGTGGTTTAAAATCTGCTACCAAAGCTGGTTTAAAATGCAAAATAAATGCTGTAGCTCTAAAAGGGGTTAATGAAGACGAATTAGGGAATATGATAGAGTGGGCGCATAAAGAGGGGCATGACTTTACAGTAATTGAAACTATGCCCATGGGAGAAATCACTGAAGACAGAACAGATCAATATTTACCTTTGTCTATGGTAAGAGCAAAACTAAAAGAAAAATACACGCTCACTGCAAGTGAATATAAAACTGGTGGACCTGCCAGATATGTTAAAATTGAAGAAACTGGAGGTAGATTAGGCTTCATCACTCCACTTACACATAATTTTTGTGAATCTTGTAATAGGGTTCGACTAACATGTACAGGTATGCTTTATATGTGCTTAGGACAAGACGATTCAGCTGATCTAAGAAAAGAATTATTGCAAGGTAAAACAGGTTTAGAGCTAGAAAATGCGATAAGAGAAGCAATTTCTAGAAAGCCCAAAGGACATGACTTTGAAATTAGCAGAAGATCTAATGCCCCTGCTGTCAAAAGACATATGAGTGTAACAGGCGGTTAAAAACTTCTTTTAACTTAATTTATTAAATGTTAACTTTTTTATATTCTATTAATCATTTTAAACGGTATTATCATGAAATTTAATAAAATAGCTTTTATAGCATCTGATGCAAAAGATGCACAGAAAGCATTAAAAGAATTATCTAAAATCTATAAGAACACAAAAGTTGATGATGCGGATATTATTGTTGCCTTAGGTGGAGATGGACTTCTTCTAAATGTTATTGAAACCTATGGCATTAAAAATATACCTATATATGGCATGAATAGAGGAACTATAGGATTTTTAATGAATATTTACTCCAAAGATAATCTTTTAGAAAGAATTAATAATGCAATTGTTACAAAAGTTTCTCCTTTAGAAATGGAAGCATATGATATAAGTAATAAAAAATTTAAGGGTATAGCTATTAATGAGGTATCCCTTTTAAGACAGTCTCGAATGACTGCAAAAGTTAGTATTAATGTAAATAATAAAAAACGCCTTAATGAGTTAGTATGTGATGGCGTGATGGTAGCCACACCTGCAGGAAGTACTGCATATAATCTTTCTGCAAATGGCCCAATTCTTCCTATAAATTCTAAGTTATTATCTTTAACACCAATATGCGCTTTTAGACCAAGAAGATGGACTGGTGCATTATTACCTAAAACTTCTATTGTAGAGTTTAATATTAAAGAGCCAGAAATAAGAGGCGTAAGTGCTACTGCAGGAAACCTTGAAGTAAGGAATGTCAAAAAAGTAAATATTAAATTATCTATAAAATTATCATTTAAACTATTATTTGATACTGAAAGTAGTCTTGAAGAGAAATTTATAAATGAACAATTTTCATCATAAAAGATAAGAGAGGAAAAAAATGAATTATAATAATTGTAATGCTGTAATAACAGGAGGAGCAAGCGGATTAGGTGGAGCAACAGCTGATAGTATCATTAAACATGGTGGAAAAGTTACAATAATCGATATCCAAAACGAATTAGGTATAAAAAAAGCTGAAGAGTTAGGCTCTAATTGTCAGTACCTTAATATAAATATTACAAATGAAGATTTAGTTTCAGAAAGCTTTACAAAAATATTAGAAAATACAGGTCCAATAAATCTAACTGTAAACTGTGCAGGTATTGGGTCTCCTAGCAAAGTACTAAATAAAGAAGGCACTTGTCCATTAAACCTCTTCAGTAAAATTATAAATGTTAATTTAATAGGAACCTTTAATACTCTCAAGGCAGCTGCCAATATTATGCAAAAAAACGATATAGAAGATAATTTCAGTAGAGGGGTAATTATTAACACAGCTTCTATTGCAGCATATGATGGTCAGATTGGGCAAGCAGCCTATTCAGCCTCTAAAGGAGGTATTGTAGGAATGACTCTTCCTATTGCTAGAGAACTTGCAAGACAAAGTATTAGAGTTAATACTATTGCGCCTGGACTTTTTGAAACTCCACTTCTTGCTGGTTTACCAGAAGAAGCTAAGAATTCTCTTATTGATTCAACTGTACATCCACATCGTTTAGGCCAACCACATGAGTATGCTGCCTTAGTAAAACATATTTATGAAAATGAGATGTTAAATGGGGAAACAATCCGGTTAGATGGATCATTAAGAATGGCACCAAAATAATTATTATTCTATAATTTATAGATAGAATTTAATATATATATAATGAAGCGATTAAATTAAGAAAAGGTAAAAAATTTCAAATGGTATTTAAAAGAGTTAAAAATTGTCACAATACAATGGATTTTAGGGCATTAGCAAAAAGCAAATTACCAGGTCCTATTTTTCACTATATTGATGGTGGTGCAGATGATGAAATTACAATAAACAGAAATACTGCTGCTTATGAAGATTGTGATTTAGTTCCAAATGTTCTTGCAGGTGTAAAAGATATAGATATGTCTGTAACAGTAATGGGACAAAAACTAGATATGCCTCTATTCTGTTCTCCAACTGCATTACAAAGACTATTCCATCACGAGGGAGAATTAGCTGTTGCTAGAGCAGCAGAAAAATTTGGAACAATGTCTGGCTTATCTTCTTTAGGTACCGTGGATATAATGAGAATGAGTAAAGAAATATCTTCTCCAAAATTATTCCAATTATACTATCATAAAGATAAAGGGCTTAATAATCATATGATTGATCTTTGTAAGGAAGCAAATTATGAAGCAATTGCTTTAACAGTAGATACTATTACTGGAGGCAACAGAGAAAGAGATCTGCATACAGGTTTTACTAGTCCACCAAGATTAACTTTAAAAAGTTTATTAAGCTTTGCTACCCATCCAATGTGGGCAATAAATTATTTTACACATGAAAAGTTTGATTTACCTCAACTATCAAAGTTTGTGGATGCTGGAAGTAATATAGCAATCTCTGTGGGAGATTATTTTACAAATATGCTGGACCAAACTATGAATTGGAAAGATGCAGAAGAAATTAATAAAAAATGGGGTAAACATTTTTGTCTTAAAGGCATAATGAGTGTAGCTGATGCAAAAAAAGCCGTTGATATTGGAGCAACCGCTATCATGGTTTCTAACCATGGAGGAAGGCAATTAGATGGCTCTAGGAGCCCTTTTGATCAATTAGCTGAAATCGTTGATGCCGTAGGAGACAAACTAGATGTCATATGTGATGGTGGAATCCAAAGAGGAACACATGTTTTAAAAGCTTTATCTGTAGGAGCAAAATGTTGTTCTGGTGGAAAATATTATTTATACGCTCTTGGTGGAGGTGGACAACCAGCTGTTGAAAAAGCTCTAGGTAACTTTAAAAACGAAATAGAAAGAGATATGAAACTTATGGGTTGTAGCAAGATATCTGATCTATCTAGGGAAAATCTAAGATACAGAAATAATTAATCTAAATTACTATTTTTTACTAAATCCCAAGCAATTTTTGCAATAGGTTTAGCTAAGGCACCTTTTTCTTCTGCTAAAGAAGAGGCAGCGTTTCCTGCCCTCCCTCTAGACAAAACACCTTCTAAAATTGCAACATTTCTAAACATAGAAAAAACAATATAAAAATTTGGATTAATTACTTCTCTATCAACCATTTCACAATACTTTTGTACTAAATAATTTTTAGTAGGAATACCTAAACTTTCTAAATCTAAATTCTTTAAACTAAAACCTGTTCTTACTTCAGAATCTTCTTCATGAAGCATTAAACTATACCCCAAGTCTGCTAACGGGTGACCCAAAGTTGATAATTCCCAATCTAATACAGCAATTACTTTAGGCTCATTTAAATCATATATTAAATTTCCTAATCTATAATCACCATGAACAATTGTAGTTTCATCACTATCTGGAATATTTTTTGATAACCAATCAATTAATAATGGCATTTCCGGAATATCTTGTTGTTTAGATAATTCCCATTGTTGAGACCATCTTTTTAATTGCCTAAGAAAATAACTTCCTGGTCTTCCAAAACTTTCTAATCCAACATCTTCAGGCTTTATAGTATGAAGTGCAGCCAAAGTTTCATTCATACTATTATATATAGCTGTTCTATCTTCTGAAGTATGTCCAGGAAGAGTAGTATCTTCAAAAACTCTCCCTTCTAAATATTCCATTAAATAAAAAGCAGTTCCTATAATATTTTCGTTTTCACAATATAAATACATTTTAGCTACCGGCACATCAGTTTCGTATAGAGCTTTTTGGACCCTATACTCTCTATCTACAGCATGAGCAGAAGGTAGTAACTTACCAGGAGGTTTCTTCCTAAGAACGTGCCTATATCCCTCTAAACATTCAATTACAAATGTGGGATTAGATTGACCTCCATTGAACTGTCCAATTTTTTTAATACCAGAAAAGTTTTCTAATTTCCCTGTTAAAAAACCACTAAGTTTGTTCAGATCTAATTTATGTGCTTCTTTAACAGGTATATCTTCAATCTTAAGGGTATAATTGTTTTTCATAAATAATGACTCTTAATTATGCTTTTTAAGTTCTAATCTAGCTATTTGATTACGATGAACTTCATCAGGACCGTCAGCTAATCGTAAAGTTCTAGATTGAGCATACATTTTAGATAAACCAAAATCATTAGAAACTCCACCTGCTCCATGAGCTTGAATTGCCCAATCAATAATTTTACATGCCATATTTGGAGCGGCCACTTTAATCATAGCTATTTCTTTGCGCGCCTCTTTATTTCCATGGACATCCATTTTATGTGCAGCATATAAAGTCAATAATCTACATTGATCAATCATTATCCTTGATTCAGCAATACGCTCTTGCGTTACAGTTTGCTCTGAGACTGGCTTACCAAATGCTACTCTTTCTTTTGTTCTTTTACACATTTTTTCTAATGCTACTTCGGCTACGCCAATTAGTCTCATACAATGATGAATTCGGCCAGGCCCAAGGCGCCCTTGCGCTATCTCAAAACCACGTCCTTCACCTAACAACATATTTTTTGCTGGTACTCTTACATTTTCAAATAAAACTTCTCCATGACCATGAGGAGCATCGTCAAAGCCAAAAACAGGTAAATGACGAAGTACTTTTACACCTGCTGAATCTGCAGGCACAACAATCATTGATTGTTGTTTATGCCTATCTGGATTCTTAGCATCTGTTTTTCCCATAAAGATAAAAACTTTGCATCGAGGATCATTAGCTCCTGAAGTCCACCATTTTCTTCCATTAATAACATACTCATCACCATCTTTAATTATTGATGATTCTATATTAGTTGCATCAGATGAGGCTACTGCTGGCTCAGTCATTGCAAATGCAGAGCGTATTGTGCCTTCAAGTAATGGAACCATCCATTCTTTTTTAACTTCTTCAGAAGCATATCTTTCTAAGGTTTCCATATTTCCTGTATCTGGAGCAGAACAATTAAATGCTTCTGGTCCAAATTGCGTTCTTCCCATCAATTCACATAAATGTGCATATTCATAATTTGTAAGACCTGCACCTCGGTCACTATCAGGTAAAAACAAGTTCCATAAACCTTGCTCTTTTGCTTTGGCTTTAATACCTTCTAAAATTTGTGATGGTTGCCATCTATCCCCTTCTGCAATTTCAGCCCCTATTTTTTTTTCATTCGGATATATATTTTCATCCATAAACTTACTTACTCTTTCTAATAAATCTTCAACCTTCGTTGATAATTCTGGTAACATTGCTATTTCTCCATCCCTATTTAATAAAAACCTATCTTACAAGGTATTAATATAATTAATATATTCTTAATCATAAAGGTAATTTTAATAATAATTGTTAATTTAAATCAACTATTACAATTTCAACATTTTTTCCTTTTGAATAATTAAAACCTATTATACTTTTACTAATCTTATTTAGTATAATTCCATTCTCTTTAGATAAATTTTGAAATTGCTCTAAGTAGTAACTTTCTATTATTATATTACTAATATTTTTATCTAAAATTAAATTGATGGCTTCTTCATTACTACTTACAATTTTGGTTTGGGAACCTAATCTAAAAATTAAAGATGGTTCTGAGTACCCTAATAACAAAAATGCTTCACTTAAATTTTTATCATCAATTTGCATATAAATTCTTTCAGAAACCCATATTTTTCCAAATTGGTTTGGAATTAATATTATAAGTAAATTTAATGCAATAATATTACAAAAAATAACTACAAATGTAGCTCTGATAAAAGATTTAACAAATAAAAAATATCCACATAAAAAAGCGCTAAATACATATATAATTGCAACAACTAAAATAGAAAGAGTTAAACCTTCTCCATACCTATCTCCTAGATATATTATCCCGGTTGCAATTATTATCCCACCTAAAAATGGTAATGTACTAAAAAATTTAAAAATAGACTTTTCAAGTATATCTATAAATCTTTTATCCTTAGTTGAAGACACAACCATTGCAGCCGTCAATATTGCAAAACTAGGTAATAATGGAAGCACATAATGCAACAATTTTGTAGGCATTATTTCAAAAAACAACCATGAAGGTATTAAT
>LWDU01000196.1_pt1 | contig 21470 bp, 21 predicted proteins | sample 727161 | NCBI WGS metagenome assembly LWDU01 (sample SAMN04566230, study PRJNA314399) | hydrothermal vent metagenome | isolation source: deep sea hydrothermal plume seawater | place: Mexico: Gulf of California, Guaymas Basin | collected 2004-07-11
TGAAACTCACCGTCGGCGGTTGCCACCATCTTGATCGCCCGAATGCCAATTCGGGCGACCTCGGGTGAAGGCTTCTGAAGTTGCACCGGGCTCCCCTTTGCGATGGGTTGGTGAATGTCGCGACTCAGCACCGAGAAGCGCTGTCTACATCGAAGAGTGCGCCCTGGGCTTGTCTCGCTGACCCATCACGCTCGACGGTGTATAGCGCGAATTGCCGCTCGGCTCTGTCCACGGATCTGCTCGAGAGACCTCCCGGAACTTCCTGTCCGCCGCGGACCTGAAAAGTTTTGATGTCCGCCTTGCCCTTCTTGGCTGTAGACATGGCGCATCGTTCGAGCGTGAGCCTCCGAGGGGATTCATGCAGTTCGGAAGTGTCGTCGCAGCCGGGCGACCAGCCGGGCTCGCCCTGACCCATCTGGCTCCTTTGGGGCGCGCCGGCATAGCCTCTCCCCAGTTCTCGAACCGATCCGAAGGTCCCGGGGACGGCGAATCGGCGCGCCGGCCGAGAGTTCACGCCGCCGCCACCAGGCACATGGGGGCACGAGCGCGGGATGTCAGGCAAGAGGCCCTGCGAGATCGCCTGCGTCTCACGCCGAAGCAACCGGCGGGCAGGCTACTGCGGGGAGCCGGGGGAATTCAATCGCTCAAGGTTACGCAGAACCCGGACATCGTCGGTTTCGCCGCTGAGCAGGGCGGCCTCGAAATGTCGTCGCGCGGCCTGGGAATCGCCGCGCATGTAAGAGGCGAGTCCGAGATTGTTCAGGGCGTCGCCCCGACTCCCATGCAGGCGAAACGCCTCGTAGGCAGCCTGCTTCTTCCCCTGGAGGGCCAAGGCCAGGCCCAGGTTGTTTGCGGCGAGTTCACTGTTCGGGGCCAGGCGCCTGGCCCTGTACAAAAACTCTGTCGCGCCTTCGGGGTCGCCGAATCAGCATGAAAAAAACCACGATCCCTTCGCTGAAGAGCAGCAGCAAGGAAAACCAGTTCTCCGGCTGGAGTTGCCCCGGCCAGATCCTCATCAGCAGCCATGCGTAACCGAGTACAAGGAGCACCTGCTCCACCCGATCGAGTAGCCGCGGATTCCGTCGAATACTTGTCGGAAGTTTCACGCACTTCTCCAGGCAGTCCGAGCTGCACGGTCCAAGCCGCCAGCACTATACACGCCGCGAGCCAGTCCGCATGGTCGCGAAGAGCGCGGCGCATCTGCTCGCAGCGACTAGCGCCGGCCGCGCGCCGCCACGTCGCCGATGGTTACGAAGAAGTCATCCCGATTGGTGATGATGGCAGCGGGGTCCGACTACTCGCCTTCGTTCAACGCGGGATAGGTCGCCTTACCCATGCGTTCATCCGCGCCTCGCTGCCTCCACGGTATAAAAATACTTACGTGCCCTTTGTTTCAATGATTGTTCTCCAGCCTTGCCCCTCTGGTCGGACGCTTGCATGAAGACGCCGCACTTCCCTGCAGCAGCATATTCTTCGCGGCGAACTTATCAGATCAGGCAGTTCGTGTACGCAGTGCTACCGGACCTGCTGTGACTGCGATATTGACTAAGAGTGGTGCAATGGCGAATCCAGCCATCAGCCACAGCGGCGAATCGAGCAAAACGCAAAGGGGTAACAGTGCTGCATGGCCGAATAGTCCGTAGAGAACACCTCCAGCAACCGCCCAGCGGCTCAGGCCCATGATCCGATGCGCCCGGTACAGATAGTAGGTAGCACCCGGCAGAAAGAGAAGCAGGGAGGTCCCAAGCCCGGGATTGTACTCGCCCAATTGGATCGAGTTTGTCGTGTGCATCAGGCCATTGACAAGAGTGACACCTGCTGCCGCGAGTCCTGCCCAAGAAAAACGTTCCCCGCCCCACAGCGCACAGGTAAACAACAGATAGATAGAGACAGTATTCATGCGCATGATGTCTCCTGCCGTTAGTTCAATGCCTCGCGTCTGTGCCACATGGGTCTGGAAGTAGAATTCCCGGCCAAGCAGGTCAACGCCATCGACCTCAAAGCCGTGCAGGAGATAAGCCGAGAACAGCAGCCAAGTAGCGGCAGTCATACGATCGGCCCAGGCGTCGCGTGGCTGTGCGGCTACGAACAACCAGATGCCGGCAGCGGCGCCGAGACTCACCAGCGGCCACCGGTGTTCGAAGTAAGTCGCCACGGGAGCGATTGTGTTCATAGCGATGATTGCAGTGAAAACGACCAGCAGCCAGGTCGCGCTGATGGGGTTCTTTTTAATCTGGTTCATGACTCCTCCTCGTATTGTGCAGGCTCGCGACCTACTTCCTGGCCCCGGCGTTGACTGCCTCTATGTCTTTGGAATTCCTATCCTCACAAACTTGCCGGGAAAGGCCAGCCTCATGTGTTCATCGCACGTGCTCGGCGAGGTGCTCGAGCAACAGAGGCTTCATCCGTTCCGGTGCCGCTTACAACGCGGGCTGGTGCACGTTCTCGACGATCTCACAGCGGTACGCACCCTTCACCCAATTCGCGTTCGCCTCGATCGAAGCGCTTGCGACGTTCTGTGATCCCGTGGGCCCTGGGCTGCGCGGCCCTTTCCTCAGCCCGTGAGTTCACCCGCGGCTCGCCAGCCCTCGTCGATGGCGGCATCGAGGTATGCCGAGCCGGCGGCATCGGAGTTCGCGATGGCGATCCGCCCGTAAAGCTGACGCCCGATCTCGTGAGGCGCCTGACCCTCGGCCGTCTCCGGATCGAAGAGCGGATTGGTCTCGAACGCATAACCGTGTGGCCAGCGGTTGACCACGATGCCCTCGATGTCCCGCGCTGGGTCGAAGCCGCCGGCACCGAGCATCCCGCCCAGATGGGTTCGAACTTGGCGCTCGATTTCTTCAAAGGATGTCTTCAGCAACTGAAAGCGCCCCGCTCGAGACTGCTCTCGGGGCGTTAATCCCGGCGTCGTCGGCCTGCGGCTCATGTGCAGCACGATCGCTTGGTCGGGATTGCTGGAATAGCGATAGCCCGGGAGGCTGACGGGGAAATCCAGCATGCTCGATTGATGCCAGCTGCCCGGGTTGTGGGTCACCCCAACGCCCAAATTTTTGAAAGCGCGCCAGTTGCCGAGTAGCACGTTGGTATATACAAGGGGAACCTTCACCAGCGATCGCAAGGCCGCCTTCTGGGGCTTGGGCAGCTTGGGACAGAGATGCGGAATCACTGAGTTGTAACAAGCCAACACGACGCTTCGCGCTCGTACGCGGTTGGCTCGTCCAGCCCGTATGTACGTGACCGTCGCTTGCTTCGCCGATGCCGCGCTGCCCTCGTTCTCGACGTTTACGACGGTGCTTGAAAGTCTCAGACGAACCGGAGAATCCGCACGATCCAAAGCCGTGTAGTCGAAATTCGCCAATACGACATCGTCCATCGTCGCGCCCTCGGCCGCGGCGGGGATCAGGCTGCGCACCAGAAGCCTGGCCACGGACGCGTTCCCGTCCGGAAAGTGGTACGTGTAGGGCGCTAGCCACCAGCCCACGAGCTTGCGTATGAGCCCCTCGACGTGGCGCAGGCTCGTCCCACCGAAACCTGGCAAGCCCATTCCGATCGCGAGAAGCGCGGGCGTGCAGTCAATGCCGTGCCCCATGTAGTCGCTGGGCATGTCGTGAAAGAGCGCGAACACTTCGGGTTGGGTCACCCCGAGGTGTCGTGCAAGGAAATCGTGATAACTGATCGTGTTCAAGTAGCCGGGCTCGGCCCAGATGGCCTGCTCGGGCAGCCGATCCTCACTCAGCTGCAACAGCGCAAGCAGTTCTTGCTGCGCGGGCTCCGAGATCGGCATCCGCCTGATGTCGTCCGTCGGGGGGACGCCTGTGGGTGCCGTGCCGAGGAACTCCGCAAAAGAATGAAAGTCGGTGCGCACGAGCCGGTTGACACCGTAGGTCTTGGCATCGAAGTAGATCCCTCCGGCCAGACCGTTGCGCCGATAGAAGTCCAAGTCGTAGCCATCCGAGAGTCGCTCAAGGTCGACACTCAGGTCCGCCAGCAAACGCTTCGATACTTTGCTGTATTCGTTCGGAGCCTCTAAGGACTGGCTTCCGCCATGACCCAGAATCGTTCGGCCGTTCAGCTGGAACTCGTTGCGTCTTGCGTGACCGCCGAAGTCGTCGTGATTCTCGAGCAGGAGAATACGCGCGTCGGGCTTCTGTTGGCGATAGAAGTGCGCTGCCGCGAGGCCACTGACGCCGCTCCCCACGACGACCAGATCGTAGAGGTCGTCCCCCGCGTCGTCGGGTTCGTGAATCGCCCCCCAGTCGGTCCGCCCGTTCCGGGCGAGTTCGTGAGCCGTTTCGAACGAACCCGGGTGGCTTCCCCGTAGACCGTGGCGCGCCGGGGGGTAGTGGGAAGGATCGAGGGGATGCGAAGCTTTGCCCCCGACCTCGCCCGGCGAAGACCGGGGCTCTGCACTTCCCTGCCCGTTGCCGAGAGCCAACGCCGCGCCGCCCGCCACCGCACCCTGAACGAAGTCACGGCGGGTGATCCTGCGCTTCATCCCGAGATCGCGATCGCGTGCAGTCACGCGGGCATGATGTCATGGATGCTGAGTCTCTTCCACTGCTCTGCTGCGACAGAAGCGACAGTGCCTCCTGGGTGGCCGCCGGATCTGTGATGCGAGAATCACGCCAGCAGGGCCTGACCCTTTTGGGGCCACAACAGGATTTCGGCATCCCTCGCCCACGGACCCCGGCCGCGCCGCGTCCGGAGCCGCTACTCTTGCCTGGTGAATATGGACGCGACTGGATCACCGTACTCCGATCTTCTGGTCTGGAGCCTTGTTCTGGCGGTCATCTGCCTGACCGGCTGGCGGGTGATGGCCTCGCATCGCAGCGGGGTGCGCAGCCGAGTCCGCAACGCAGCCATCATGGCATCAGGATTGAGCGCCGTGGCGTGCGTTGGGCTCCTCGTGCAATTGGCCGTTGCTTCTTCCTACGAGTTCGATCAGAGCGTTGTTTATTGGAGCGCCTTGTTCTCCGCGGTCGCGCTGTTTGGGATGGTGTATTTCGCGTTGGCGGCAACTCGTGGTGCCTACCCTTTTGTGAATTCTTCGCTCCGCTGATCTTTTCATATAGCTATGGGGCGGCCCCTTATGACGGCATCTTTGCTGGACCCCGAACCCGCCCGCCCCTCGACCCACGGAAATCTGCCCCCTCGGCAGATCGCCGCGGTCACGGCCTCGTGGATCATCAGCCTGTTCGGCTACTACGCCCAAGCTCAGTTACTAGGGCCCATCATGGGCGATTTCCAGCAGGGCGAGGAGGCTGTCGGATGGCTCTTCTCCCTGGAAAATACGGTTCTCGCCGTAAGCGCGCTGCTTTGTGCAGGTCCCCTCGCGCGTTGGTCTCGCGCACGCACCGCCCTCGTGGCTGCCGCGGTTGCCGTGGCCGCCAATTTCGCATCGGCGTTTGTTGGGAGCTTCGAGGCACTTGCGGCGACGCGCGTTGTGGCCGGTGCAGCGGCGGGGGTGGCCGGTGCCGCAGGTGTTGCGGCGGCGGCTTCCATGCGCGAACCCGACCGGATGTTCGCGACCGTGACACTAGTCTGGGGTCTTGCCGGAGCAGCCGAGCCCATGGCCATCCCCTTCGTAACCGTGCCGTTCGGATCAACGGGTGGGTTCCTGCTGACGGGGGGTGTCTGCGCCCTACTGCTGCCCTGCTTGGTGTGGCTGGCCCCGCCCCGCAAGACCAAGGAAGCCAAGCCAAGCTTGCTGACGGCACCCAACCGTGCCATCGCGGTCATCGCGATGCTGGCGCTCCTGGTCTTCGAGATTGGCCAGGGTGGGATCTACACCTTTATCGAGCAGATTGGTCTGCGATCCCAAATGAACGAATACCAGATCGGTGCCACCCTCACAGGCACCGGGCTTGCGGGCCTTCTCGGTGCGGCGTTGGCGGCGATTCTCGGCACAAAGTTCGGACGCCGCGGCCCCATCGTCGTGGGCCTCTTACTGAACATCGTGGCAGCCATGGTCCTCGCAACGAGCGAAGACGCCACGACCTACATCGCGATGAACTGGCTCTGGAGCGCGGCCTATTATTTCGTGGTCCCATACACCATGGGCGCCATGGCCGCGCTCGACGATCTGGGGCGCTGGGTCGTATCCATGGATGCGATCTGGACGCTTGGCGATGGACTGGGGCCGGGCATTGCCGGCTCTCTGGTGGAGAGAGGCGGGTACGACCATTTGGCTGGCCTCGGCCTTTTCACCGGACTGTCGTGCATGGTCTTGATGCTCGGCGTTCTGCGAAATTTAAAGTTCCGCGATAACAACGCGCACTCAGCCAAGCCAGAGGAACATGCCCCACCCTAACGATCGGCCGCGAAACAACCAGCGGCCGACAAGCCGAAACAGACACACCCCCGGGTTGTGAATATTAAACTCGACGAGCTCCGGAGAGAACCCCATGAAAGAAATCACGGCCACGCTGAGATCGGTGCATACCGGAAACAATGAGGACTACAGCAAGCCGCCCAGCCCATCGATCGAAGTAGACCTAGAGGGCTTTCCGGGGGACAAGCATCGCGGTTTCCAGCGGACGGCTCAGTCCTGGGATTCAGAGCCGACCGGTACGCCCCGACGCAACGAACGACAATGGTCGGGGGTTTCGGCTGAAGAACTGGAGGCGATCCGCGCTCGGTTGGACCTTCGCGAACCCCTGACGGCGGCCACCCTCGGTGCGAATGTATGCGTCGAGGGAATCCCCAACTTTTCGCAACTTCCCCGGGGCACGAAGCTTTGCTTCCCTTCGGGAGCGGTTCTTCTCGTCGAAGAGAACAATCCACCGTGTACCTGGATGGCCGACCAGATCGTCGCCCAGCACACCACCCGGTCCGGGAACCGCGTTGCCGGCAAAATGTTCCCCAAATACGCAATGGGTTTACGCGGCGTTGTGGGCGTAGTCGACGTTCCCGGTGCCATTCGTTCTGGGGACTCTCTCATCGTAAAGATCTGCGCACCGACGAATTGAAGGTACCGCGAACCGCCGCCTATACGATCGCCCGAGGATGCGATCGTGCTCTCCCAACTGCGCGGTACCTACTTTTCAATTTATCCGCGCGGAAAGGCCGCGGAAGGTATAGCGCCCGCGATGCCTCCGAAGGTCAGCGGCTTTGCTGGCATGACGCTCGCGCACAACACTCGTGAGAAGACTGAAGCCGATACCAGAAAGCTTGCGATGGTGACACGGCCTGCTGGTAGCGAAGCAGGCCATCCTGCTGCTTAGCCACCGCCGACGAACCCGGGCGCGTTACCGAGAGTTTCGATTTCCCATCGTGAGTCGACGTCATGCTTGCCCCAGGGTGCACGATGGACCTTTGAAATTCCTATCCGCTAACTAGCCGCGCAGCCGGGCGTCCTGATTCCGCAGTGATTTGATCCGGCCCGGTGAATTCGCACAACCTGCATGGGACCATTCAGTCGTGTGAACTGGAGGTGCTGGCGTGATGCCGGTGTCGCGCACCCTGAAGCTTCTCATAACTCTCAACAAGTCTTAAGTGCTTGTCGATTCCATCGAGTTTCATGTTTGTCGGCGTTAATCCGAAAAACCGAATTTTTCCCGACACACTCGAGGTTGCGTTGCCGAGATTTTCCTCGCCGTACATTCGAGTGAGATTGGGGATGTAGTTTTGAAGTTTGAGATCCTCTCGGAGCGTGATGTCGAGCACGGTATCCAAGACTTGGTAAAACCTTCTTCGCGCGGGCACGTTGTCGTTGTATTGCAAAAACATGCCCACCCATTCCTTCGCTTCTTCATGCTTTCCGAGAGCCAAGCAGATGAGCCCTTTGAGTTCGCTAATCGTGCATTTCCCCCACGGAGAATTTTCGTCGAATGCGACCCCAATTAGTTCTTGAATCGACGTGTATTCATCAAGCTCACTTTCCTCGAGTTTCTCAAGTAGGCGCAAAAGATTTTTGTCATTGAGCGCGTGAATGTTGAGTATGTCTGACCTGAAGGCGAGCGCTTTGTTGGTGTTGTCCCAAACGAGGTCCTCGGCTTCATAGATTTCTGAATAGCCCGGAACCAAAATTCTGCAGGCATTCGCCCCGAGATCTTCGTAGTCCGCGATGTAGACTTCTTTGTCCAGATCGCACAGGATGCCCATCAAGTACTGATACTCCTGCTCCGTTGAGCCTGTGAAATTCCAATCGGAGAATTCATAGTCGGCGGCTTGGCCAAAGAATTTCCAGGAAACTACTCCAGTCGAGTCAATGAAGTGCTCAACCATGTTGCTCGGCTCGCGGATGGCGAACTGGTTGAACGTAGGCGGCGGAACATCGTCCAAGCCTTCAAAGCTTCTGCCTTGCATCAATTCGGTCAGGCTTCTTTCGAGTGCCACCTCGAACTTGGGATGCCCCCCAAATGAAGCGAACGCCCCTCCGGTTTTTGGGTTCATGATAGCGACACACATCACGGGAAATTTCCCTCCGAGTGAAGCGTCTTTCACAAAAACGGGGAAACCCTGTGCTTCTAGTTTTGCGATGCCGGTGGCGATTGTTGGAAATCGTTCGATGACAGCCTTGGGAACATCCGGGAGCGTGAGTTCCTCGAGAATGATCTTCTTTTTTACCGCGCGCTCGAAAATCTCGGACAGACATTGAACGCGTGCTTCGTGGAGTGTGTTGCCCGCGCTCATGCCGTTGCTGACGAAAATATTCCCGATGAGATTGGCAGGAATATGGACAGTCTCTTGGTCGGATTGCCGTACAAACGGAAGAGCACAAATTCCCCGTTCGATCGCTCCAGAATTTGTATCTACAAGGTGTGAAGCTTTGAGTTCATGGTCACAGTCAAAAATCTCTATAAACCGATCGTCCATCAAGCCTTCGGGAATTGAATCATTGGGCCCGGGCCTGAACCACTTTTCGGTGGCGTAGTGAACAAAGTTTGCCTTTGCCCTTTCTTCGCCGAGATAGTAGTCGTTGTAAAAGTAGTTATTGCTCATTCGCTCGAGGTACTCGCCGAGCGCCGAGCACAGGGCTGCGTCTTTGGTCGCGCCTTTTCCGTTCGTGTAACACATGGGCGACTCGGCATCGCGGATATGGACGGACCACACGTGGGGAACGATGTTTCTCCATGCCGCGATTTCAATTTTGATCCCAAGCGACTTGATGAGCCCGCTCATGTTAGTGATCGTCTCTTCGAGCGAGAAATCTTTTCCGGGAATCATGGTTTTGGCTCCGTCTTTAGAGTCACTCTCATAAAGAAGGCCAGATTCTTTTGCCAAAGCACTGATCGAATCGACTTCGAAACCCAGGTCGTTTTGAATCACTCGTTTTACCGTGCAGCGGTCCATCGCAGTGATGATTCCATTGCGATCCTTCTCGGATATCTCATCAGGAAGCTCAGCACGAATTTTGAACGTTTGTTGATACCTGTTTTCAGGGTTAACTATGTTGTCCTGCACGATGCTGACGTCTTCGGTGGAAATATCCCTGGCGTTGCAGTAGGCCTTGACAAAATAGGCAGCGCAGAGTGCTGACGAAGCCAAAAAATAGTCAAAGGGACCTGGAGCCGTTCCATCGCCCTTATATCGAATGGGTTGATCGCTGATGACCGTGAAATCATCAAAACTGGCCTCCAGCCTAAGATTGTCCAGAAACCTGACTTTTACTTGCATATTGTTTCCCGGGGCTACTTCATCGATTTATAAACTGCTCGCTCGAGCGGACAGGGAGTTCAAAGGCCCATTCTACACACTGGGCCCGTGACGGGCATAGCCGCCTCGGTCCGGGCCAGCGGCGAGCCCCCATACCCACAAGCCCGATGCCGAGGAGGAGGGCAGTGGAAGGTTCGGGGACTAGGGTCCAGGCCGTGACCGGGCACGAGAACCGGGTCGCCAAGCTCGAAGCAAATCCCTGACTCTCAGGGTTGCACAGAAGAAAGACCCCTGGCTGCCTATATATACTTAGGTGCGAGGGGCTTTGACCCACGATGTGTCTGCTTCTCGCGATTGCTCGAGCAACGCATTCACCCGAAGATCGGGGTGGAACGTGACTGGTCTGAGTTTTCGGTGTGAGGTTTGCGGTGTGGGGTGTGAGGTGTGCGGTGTTTGGTCGGAGGTAACTAACTGAGCCGTCGTTCTCAAATACGATCTTTGTCAAACCCATCGTTCACAAAATTCACTTCCAATGCCGTCTCAAAAACTCAAAAATATCTGCGTAGACGTTGGCGGTAAGATCAATATCGTAATGTGACTCAGAGCCACCATTAGAATTTGTTGAAAACATGAACCTATGTTCTGCGGATTCAAGATTTAATGTTTGAATGGGAAATCCGTTGTTTTTGTTGCGGCTGAAAATTCGGGAGCACAGCGCTTGGTCGGATATAGTGTCTTGCATCGGTTGAACAGCAAGCGTCGGAATGTTTACGAAAAAATTCTTGTGCACTGAGGCGATCAGATTGAAACCGAAAACATCAGCTTTACACCAAGGCGAAACGAGGACAATAGCGTTTAGACCCCCAACACCTGTTTCGGGGCGCTCTAACAATCCGGTCGGTTTTAGGCCGGGGGCCGACAGCGTCAATGAGTCCATCACTGCTGCACCACCAAACGAATAACCGAAAGCAAAGATATTTTCATTGTCCACCCAATTTTGATTTCTCGCCCATTCAATAGCCATCATTACATCGCCAGAGGTCTCTGTGGGAAGGAGATCACCACTAAAGACCGAAGCTCCAGTGGTCTGACGGCTCGCAAAGGAATCAACGAAAATCACCGCGTAACCTTCCCGCTGGATACGTGTCATTATTTTCTGATAGCGAATATCCCACGCAGGACCGGGCTTGGCTCCGTGAAACAACAGTACCGTCTTGTGAGGACTGTTCCGTTGCGGCTTTTGCACTCTCAAATGCGGTGCCAGCCTTTCGAGTGCTTGGTTAGCGGAAATTTCGACGGGCCTCTTCGGCACGCACGCCGCAAGGAGGCACGCTGCGGTAAGTACGCAACACAGTTCCTTCGAATTGAGCATCAGTGACCCCGCAATTCATACTGACCAGCGATCAGAACCACACCAATTGGAGCATAGGCCATTCGAGCTGGCTTGTGGTACAACGTCCGGGTATGGGCGTTATGTCAAGTTCCTATTGGGAGGCCCGTGACGGGAATCCCGACATCTTTCGCATCCACGGTTCGTCACGCGATGAGCTTCGATTCGACCGGGTGGCTCTGTGACCGCGGTCTTCTTTGATTTGGACAACACGCTCGTCGACCATTCTGGCGCTGAACGCGCTGCGTCGATTCTCTTCTACGAAGTGATTTCAGAACGGACCGCCGCATCTTCGCCGGAGGAGTTCGCCCAATTGTGGAGTCGGGTACAGGACCGGCACATGGATCGCTATGTCGCCGGTGAGATTTCATTTCAGCAACAGCGTCGTGAGCGAATTTTCGAGGTTTTCGAAACCAAAAGTTCCGACGCAGAGGCGGACGCCTTGTTCGGGATCTACCTCGGTCACTACGAAAATAGTTGGCGAGCGTACGCTGACGTCCTGCCATGCTTGGAGTCTCTTCGGGTGGACCATGTCACGGTCATCACGAATGGCGATGCAGCCCAGCAGCGTAAGAAACTTCGTCGCACCGGACTGGCCGACCGCTTCGCCGAAGTCATTACATCCGCGGACTTCGGCTGCTCAAAGCCTGACCCTCGGATCTTTCACTCCGCGTGCGAACGCGCGTCCGTAAATCCCTCCGACGCGATCCACATCGGAGATTCGCTCACGGTGGACTACGAGGGCGCCTGCGCGGCTGGTCTTCGCGGAGTCCTGTTAGTGCGGGAGGAGTCGGCTGCGCCGGCGGATCCGTCGATCACGACGGTCCGAAGCCTTCACGAACTCCCGTCCCTGGTCGATGGGGCGAAGAAGTAGCCATCCGGTCCCCAACACCAACAATCGTCGGGTGAAGAGCCCGCCGCCGGGCACCCCATAGGGACCTAATAGAACGCCCATACCCGAACGCCCATACCCGAACGCCCTGCTAGGGCCCAGCTTGAACGTCCTATCCTCTATGGATGGTCTCGCTTTGCGAGAGGCGGAGCCGATGTGGTTTCCGGCTCGGGCAATTATGCCTCGATCACGGAGGGGCTCAATGTAGGAGCCCCTGTGAGAGAGATCGAGTTCCGATTGGAGGACTGATTATGACGGAGATCTTCCCGCGCCTCGAGAGCAAGCGGCTCAGCCTGACGGTGCTCGAGCTCTCCGATGCGCAGCGCCTGTTCGAGATTTTCTCGCAGCAGCGTGTCGTGGAGCACATGGACATCGATCAGTGCCCCTCCGTGGACGAAGCGCAGAGCATCATTCGCTGGACCCAGGAGATCCGAGACGACGAGACCGGAATCCGATGGGGAATCCGGCTGCGTTCGGACGTGACACTCATCGGAACCTGTGGCTTTAATTCGATCGTTCGAGAGCGGGGCTCGCGGGCCGAGATCGCGTTTGACCTCGATCCGCGTTTTTGGGGGCAAGGCTTCATGGCGGAGGTCATGCCGCATCTTGAGGCCTATGGCTTCGAGGTCTTGGGCCTTCGCCGTTTGGAAGCGATGGTGACTCCAGGGAACGAGCGCTCGTGCCTTTTGCTCGAGCGCCACGGATTTCAGCGCGAGGGGATCCTCCGCGACTACGCCCGCTGGAAGGGACAGTTCTGGGATCAGTGGATCTATGCGAAGCTCAGGGGGGAAGGGCGCGCCGCCACGTGACACTCCCCGTTCGTGACCTCTTCGAGTTTTCTCGACGGGGCCGGTTGTCTCATGTCCAAGAATAGGGGCAGATGTTTTCGTCCGCGGATCAAGTCCCCACCAAGATCGCGAAAAACGCCGCCATTGGATAAACGCTTCTAGCACCAGTCAACGGCAAGGGAACGCCGGGCTTGGACGAGATCGTCCCCGCTCCGGTGCAGGGTCGCCGAGGTACGCAGCCCAGAAGGATGTTCATCCGCGAGCTCAGCGCCTACTTTCGGCCGCTCCCCGCCCCGCGAAGACGGAAACCGAAAGATGATATGGTCCCATCGAGCGTCGCCGCGAGCCTTTCGGCCCGACTGTCCGATCGGACAATGCCCAGTGAGGAACAATGAAAGACGAGTACTTCGAGAAAGGCTACATCGTTCGCCGGGGGCTGATCCCGGCCCACCTGATCACCGAGCTGAATCAGCGCTTCGTCGACGTTGCAGAAGGGCACGTCGCGCCTGCCGAAAACATGCAGGTGGTTCGAAACGTCGAGATCGCCAAGGGACTTGTCACGCCGAAGACGACAGCCCACGGCATCAGCAAGATGAACTTCATCCAAGCCGACCCTGTGCTCCGACAGTTTTCGAACTACGGGCCGCTGCTCGATCAGGTCACGGAGTTGATTGGACCCGATCTGATTTCGATGAACAGCATGTATCTCAATAAGCCGCCCCACGTGGACGGACGTCACCCCCTGCACCAGGATCTCATCTACTTCCCGTTCCGCCCCGCAGATCAGATCGTTGGCGTCTGGACCGCGCTCGATAGGACTACGCGGGAGAACGGTTGCCTCGTCATGATTCCCGAAAGTCACAAGGGCGAGATTCACCCTCACGATTATCCGGATTGGGAGCACAAGAATCATCTCTTTATCGGTGTGAAGGATGTGGATCCCAGCGGCCGGGTCCACCTGGAGATGGAGCCCGGAGATACGGCGTTCTTCCACTCGAAGATCATCCACGGCTCCGGGTTCAACCGAACCGAGGGCATGCGTCGCGCAATCGCGGTGCACTTCGCCAATTCGCGCTGCGAAGACGTCTGGGCGGGGCATCACCATAAACTCGACAAGTACAGTCCACGTGACGACTATCGCCTGGTTCGAGGAGAAGATCCGAACGACTACGTCGCCATCCGGTAGCGGTCTCGCCGTTTGAGAGCGGCTCGGAGAGGCGCGAGAGACCCGTGCGCGGTCCCGCAGGAACCCTGAACACGCCGCCCCTCCGGTGAGAGTGGTGGGTGTCGAAGGCGTTCAAACTCCAGCTTGCAGCCCGCCCCGCCCAAGCGGGCGGTAAAGACCTCCCGCGAACCGGCTTCGTTCAGACCTATCCCCGCCATGACACCATCTGTACTCATGTCCCGTCGGTGGGCGACTCGCGCCGTGACCAATAGAACGCTTCGATCACCCCAGCTGAATCCGCTGCAAATCCTGTAACCGCCACACCGTTCTCGCTCACGGCCATCGGCTAGACCCAATCCCCGTCACCCGCCTCCCGATACGAACCTGACATAACGCCCAGGCTCGGACGTTGTGCCGGAAGACAGCCTGAATGTCCTATCCTCCGCGTCCGCTAGGGAGCGATTTCGACGCGGCGTTCGAAGACGAACTCGTATGAGAGGTAGGCCGGTTGGTGCTCCTGCCCCTTCTCAACACGCGGCACGTGCGGAGTCTGGAGCAACATCCAGCCATCTTTGAGCGCCGCTTCGCCGGTTGCGTAGGGAGGATCCCCATCCGGGATGCCGGGGCCTTCGCTATCGCTTCCGTCGTGAAACGCCCAGGCAACGACAGGCATCACGAGCGCCCCCTCGGCGAGCCACAGGTAAAGGACTTGCTGCCGCTGTGCCATCAATCCTCATTCTCGATCAGTCGTCCGCGATTTTCCAGACGAGTTAGGTAGTAGTCGACATCGAAACTCCGATCGCCCGTGAGGTAGCGCCAGAGTCTGGCTCGCGCGACCTGCTCCAGCCGCGCCTCGTGCCCCTGTTGCCAGGGCAGCATCGTCCGGAAGCGCGCCGCGGCACTGGTCGATGAAGCGTTGGCAAAAATATGGTCGGCGGGCCCATTGTGTATTTCGTCGAGATCGTCGGTATTCCAGAGGCGAACCTGTGGCCGGGTCGGGTTCAGTCGGATCTTGTGCATCCAACGATCAGCCGAGCTCGGGTTCGGCAAGCCGCAGTGCCACAGACCGTGGTGAGCGACTAACAATGTCCCGGCGGGCCCGGCAAATTGCCGCTCGCCGACTACGTGCTGGTAACGACTGACGCCTTCGGCGCGTACGAACCTGAGATGGCTTCCCGGGACGTAACGCGTCCCGCCCTCACCCGGCCGCACCTCGCGCGGGAAGTAGAAAATCTGAACATCAAAACTCGGATCGCGCGAGTCCACAATCGCATCCACGTGCAAATGTTGCCCGTACTCCGACCCCGCAGGCAGGAAGTGAACGAAATCGTGATCGAAGAGCGGATCTGGACCAACGAGAGAGGTGATTACACCCTCTACCTGCGGCAGCCTGAGATATTCACCGATCACTGAGGGGGGTGCGTAGCAGGCAGACAGCGGCTCGAGCGTGTCCGGCTGTGGCGGCACGTCGAGAGGATCTGGCTGGCCGACAATGCGCGCGATCTTCGCCTGAAAAATGCGCTTCATCTCGTCGACGACGCGTCGGTTGATGTCTTCTGGAATAAGACCTTCGAGCACCAGGCAACCATCGGCGACGAAGTCGGTCATTTGGCGGCTCGTCAGGCGATGGTCGGTAGCAGGCATGTCACGGACGAGGTTAGGACATAATTGGACATTCAAGCTGGGTTCTGACACAACGTCGGGGTATGGGCGTTATGTCAAGTTCCTCTCGGGGGGCCGGCTTCGTCGCGACCTTGCGCTCGCTCAGCCGCCAGCGGATCGTGGTGGTAGTCGCCCATCCGCTCTGGGGACAAGGTTCTCTTCATCGAGAAGGGAAAGATCCGGGAACGCGGTAGCTATGCGGAACTGCTGGCATGGCCGGACGGAGGCTCACAGAGTTTTGTCGCCCTCCAATCGGGCCGAGCAGACTGAGGGCCACCGCCAAAATGAGGCGACGCCCCGACGCAGCCGTCGCAAGACGAAGTCAGTGCTATCGTCGTTTCAATCGAACTCGACGGCTTCCCGAAGCGCGATGAGTGAAACGAGGAATCGACCATGAGCTTTGTTGAAGAAGTCTTCGAAACGCAATTCGCACCGCATCTCAGTCTGGGGGACTGGTCCGGGCGGACCGAGACCTTCCGCACAGCTCTCTCTCTCCTGGAGGCCGAGAAACGCGAGAAGACCTCTATTGTCGAGACCGGAACGTGCAGGCAGCCCATCGAGGCCGACTTCTGGACCAACGGGGCCTCTACTCTGATCTTCGACAAGTATCTCGAATACCACGACGGCAGCTGCTACTCGATCGATATCGATTCTCAGCTCCAGGCCCAGGTGCGTAGCCAACTCTCCGAAAAGTCTACCCTCATCTGCGAAGACAGCATTCTTGGGTTAAGGGAATTGACCGCTTCCCTCGAACGTATCGACCTGCTCTATCTCGACAGCATGGATCTGTGCTGGATAGCTCCGGAGACTTCAGCGGTCCACCACCTCAAGGAGCTCGCGGTAAGCCTTGCCTTGCTTCGCTCGGGCTCACTCGTTTTGATCGATGACTCACCTCGATCGGAGGAGTGGCTTCCACCGTGGGCGGCCAACTGGTCGCAACCCATCTGGGAGATTATCCCGCCCGAGGCCCGGCTGAAATGGCTCTCTGAGACTGTTGCGGGCGAAGCCCTCTCCCGAATTTCCTCACAACAGACCACTCCCGACATCGTCGCTTTACGCGAAGTACTCGATCGCTCCACCGCCGCCCTGTCGAGCGGTGATCTCTCGACTTCGGCCGAACTCACCGAGCAGCTCAAAGAGACATTTCTGCGCTGCATTCCCGGGACAACGACCCACCCGGACTACAAACCCAATGCGAGATGCCCCGGAAAGGGGCTCTACGCCTGCGAACTGCTGGAGACGTTGGGCGAAAAGATTGCCCACGACTATCAGGTGCTCTACCGGATCACCTAGAAGGGCATGGTCTCCTTCGCTCCTCTTCAGCGGTTGAATATGTCGCTCTTCAAGAACCGAGCCTGAGGTCGAAGCGAGGCGCTCGGAGCATTGGACGTTCAAGCTGGGTTCTGACACAACGTCGGGGTATGGGCGTTATGTCAGGTGCCTATGGTGAGCCCCGTGACGGGATCCGTCGCCGCCACTTGCGTTTCGACCACGTCATGCAGTATCGGCGTGAGGGTCGGGGGTTATGGGCCAGTTCCGCTGGCCTTTCTTCGCAGCCGAGGGCTGCTCGGGAATTCTCCCGGCGCGCCATGACGATGCGCCGTGATTGCCTGATTGACGAGGTCGGGAGACTCCAGCGCCACCGCGTGGCCCGCTCCCTCGACGACCAGAAGCGTTGCACCGGGAATCGCCTGGGCGATGAGTTCGGAATCAGGCACCAGCAGATCTTCGGAAGCAGCGATCACCAGCGTGGGCACCGAGATCCGTGAAAGGTCCGCACTCCGCGAATTCGACCAGCTCAACATGCCGGTGATCATCCGATCGAGCGTGGTTGCAGGAACCCGCGCCACGGTTTGTGCGAGCCCACGGAGCGTACGCGCCCGGGCAGCGTCATCGGCCAGGAAGGACGCGGAGAAGAACCACGGCATCAACGCCGCCGCCAGCGTCTCGGGATCGGCCTGGGCCGCCAGGCGTGGCCAGGCGTCGCCGAGCGCGCGAAGTCGCGGCGATACGTCAACGAAGGGTGTGATCAGGGTCAGTGTCTTCGCGCGCTCAGGGTGGTTCAATGCCAGCTCCAATGCAGCAGCAGAGCCAAGGCTCGCCCCGATGACGTGGGCGGACCCCGGGTAGGTCGCCGTGGCATCCGCAGCCATCTGTGCGACGTCGTAGCTTTCGCTACTCGGTGAATCCGAAAAACCCACTCCTCGTGGATTGACGCCGTGAACCCGGAATCGCTCGGCGAGCAGCGGAATCTGTCGGGCGAACGCAGAGACATCGGTTCCGAGCCCCGGAAGCAGCACCACTGGGTCACCCGTGCCCGAAGTCAAAACCTCGAGGGATACACTGCTGTCCACCGGCACCAGGGCCTCGCGCGCCTTCGCGTAGACTTCGACATCCTGCTTGGTCACGCGGCCTTTCGGTCCGGTTCCCGCAACCTCCTGTGGGTCGAGTCCGAACTTCCGCGCGGCGGCGCGAGCTGCCGGTGCGATCGGCTTTCGGGCGCCCGCTCCCGAGCTCGCGGCGCCAGGTTTCGGGTCGGAGTCTCCCTTCACCCGAAGCCCGCGATCGCCCTTCATCTCGGGGCGGTCTTCCGTCGCGTGAAATGCGCCGGCGTCGAAGGGTTCGTCTGCGGTCTCGGTGATCGCGGCAAGCAGCGTGCCGCACGGTACGGTGTCCCCCTCTTCGACGTAGATGTGTCGAAATACTCCCGAGGCCGGCGCTTCGATCTCGACTTCGGCCTTTTCCGATTCGATGACCAACACGACCTCGCCCTTCTCGACAGCTTTGCCGGGCTCGAGGGGCCAATCGGTAACGGTGCCTTCCTCCATCGTCATGCCGAGTTTCGGCATCGAAATCGCGGTGGCCATATCGCTCAGCCCATCTGCCCGACGGCGTCGAGAACGTCCTGGGCCGAAGGAAGGAACGCTTGTTCGAGCACCGCGCTGAAGGGCACGGGGGTGTGGGGTGCCGTGACACATTTGACGGGCGCCTGGAGGAAATCGAAGCCCTTGTCGACGCACACGGCGGCGATATCGCGTGCGATGGAGCAGCGCGGTGTGGACTCGTCGATGATGACCATCCGGCCCGTCTTCTCGAGCGAGGTCAAAATCGCTTCGTCGTCCAGGGGCGACAGAGACCGGAGATCAACCACTTCGGCGCTGGTCCCGGCGCCTTCGAGCGCCTTGGCCGCCTTCATCGCGATGCGGACAGTTGCACCAAAGGCGACCAGGGAAACGTCGCTGCCTTCCCGAACGATATTCGCTTTTCCGAGGGGGATCTCGTAATCGCCCTCAGGCACTTCGCTCGACTGGTTCAAAATTCCCTTCGGTTCACAGAAAATCACCGGGTCATCGTCGCGGATCGCTGCGAGAAGAAGGCCTTTTGCGTCGACCGGGTTCGAGGGGATGACGGTCTTGAGGCCCGGGATGCCCGTCGTGATCCAGTAAAGGGACTGTGAATGCTGGGCAGCGGCCTGCATCCCAGCGCCGCTCACGGTGCGAACAGTAAGGGGCACCTTTACTTTGCCACCGAACATGTAGCGGAGCTTCGACGCCTGGTTGAGCAGGGGGTCGAGGGAAGTGCCAAGAAAATCCATGAACATCAGCTCCGCGATGGGACGCAGTCCCGTTGCCGCCGCGCCCACCGCGGTGCCGATCAAGCCCATCTCCGCAATCGGGGTATCGCGCACCCGGTTCATGCCGAACTCGCCGACGAGACCGCGCGTGGTACCCAGCACGCCACCCATCTCTTCGGTTCCGTCTTTCGAACGATCGCCACCGCCGGCTACATCTTCGCCCATCAAGATGACCGTGGGATCGGTTCGCATCGCGATCGCGATGGCCTCGTTGATCGCGCCACCCGTGCTCAGTATGCGGCTCATCCTTCGTACCTCACGTAGACATCGGTGAGAACTTCGGCAATCGAGGGCAGCGGCGCCGCTTCGGCTTCCTCGACGGCTTCGTTCAATAGGGCCGCGACTTCGCCATCGATACGCCTGAACTCATCGGGCTCGACAACTCCCGCTTCGCTCGCCTTGGTTTCAAAGATGTCGAGGGGATCCCGGTTCTGAATCCACTCTTCGGCCTCTTCCTTGTTCCTGTAGGGGGTCTGATCGCCGACGTAGTGGCCGTAAAACCGGTAGGTCTTGCACTCGAGCAAAGTCGGGCCCTCGCCCTTGCGCGCCAACTCGATGGCCTCGCCCGCCTTTTCGTAGACATCAAAGAAGTCCATACCGTCTGCGATGACCGCACGCATTCCGTAGGAGCTCGCACGATCCGCGATGTCTTTTACTGGAACCACGAACTCGGTCGGCGTGAACTCACCGAAGCCATTGTTTTCACACACGTAGACTACCGGCAGTTCCCAGTTCGCGGCCATGGTCAGCGATTCATGGAACTGACCCTGGTTGGTTGCCCCATCGCCAAAGAAGCTCACCGCGACATTTTCTCTTCCCAGGACCTGGGCGGTGAGCGCCGCACCGGTGACCAGGGGAATGCCGCCGCCGACGATGCCATTTGCCCCGAGCATGCCCTTGTCGATATCGGCGATATGCATCGATCCACCCTTCCCGCGATTGGTGCCGGTGGACCGACCGAACAGTTCAGCCATCATTGCCTTGACGTCGACCCCCTTTGCGACGCAGTGGCCGTGCCCGCGATGGGTCGACCCGACGATATCCGCCTCCGCCAGCTGTGCGCAGACGCCAACTGCGATGGCTTCTTGCCCAGCATAGAGGTGCATAAAGCCGCCAATTTTTCCCGCGGAAACGAGTTCGTGGAGTTTTTCTTCGAACGAGCGAATCGTTCGCATCCGCCGATAGATCTCCGCTAGCTCGGGTCCTGTAAATCCCATCGCATACTCCTCATTTCTGGCAATTGACGCCGTCTAGTCCGAGCCCTTCATAGGAACCCGCAATGACCAGGCGACACTATAGGTGTCTTGTACGGCCAAGTGTGTAGAACGGACCATCGATCCTCCTGTCCGCGCTCCCCGCGATGGCCAATAATCGCGTAGCCAAGCGAATCCGATGGCACCCCGGGGATATCGTATCGAGCCTCCATTTCTGCTCCTCGTTATCTCTGATATCTCCGGGGGAACTCTTCAGCGGCTCTCTAGCATTCCGTCTGGTATCTGCCTCACCGGGATTTTTGGAGCAAGATCCAAAGGGTTTTTTATAGGCAGGTTTCCTATGCTGCTGCCGGATTCTAAATAGATGAAAAGGGGTGAGTCATGGGGCGTCTTCTCCGTTTCAGTTTCGGTTTTCTCGCGTATGTTTTCTTCTTTGCCAGCTTTCTCTATCTGATCGGTTTCGTCGCAAATGTATATGTGCCACGCACCATCGATTCCGGGCCTGCCGCATCTCCCGCGTTCGCTGCGACGATCAATCTCGCGCTGATTCTGGTCTTTGGTATTCAACACAGCGTCATGGCGCGCCGCGGGTTCAAAGCTGCCCTCACGCGCATATGGCCTTCGGCGATCGAGCGAAGCTTGTATGTGGCGCTGACCGCCGTTGCCTTGTTTCTGCTCTATCGGTTCTGGCTTCCATTGCCGGCGCTCGTATGGTCGGTGGAGAGCGAAAGTCTGCGGACATTGCTGCAAATCGTGTCTGCCCTGGGTTGGGCGATCGTGCTGGTGTCGACTTTTCTGATCAATCACTTCGAACTCTTTGGGCTTCGGCAGATCTGGGCTGATATGCGGGGTGTTGCCGCTCCCCAGGCGGCGTTTCGGGAGCCATTGTTTTACAAAGCCGTCCGCCACCCGATCTATTCCGGATTTCTGCTCGCGTTTTGGGCCACGCCGGACATGAGCCAAGGGCACCTTCTCTTTGCGATTGGTATGACGGTCTACATCCTTGTCGGCATTCGCTACGAAGAAAGGGATCTGACCGAAATTCTTGGCTCCGATTACAGCGAATACCGCCAACGCGTGGGGATGCTTGTGCCGGGGCTTGGTAAGCACCGTTAGGTGGTGATT
>LWDU01032746.1_pt1 | contig 21462 bp, 21 predicted proteins | sample 727161 | NCBI WGS metagenome assembly LWDU01 (sample SAMN04566230, study PRJNA314399) | hydrothermal vent metagenome | isolation source: deep sea hydrothermal plume seawater | place: Mexico: Gulf of California, Guaymas Basin | collected 2004-07-11
CCAAGAGCATCATTTCCATCATTTTTATATTCAATTTTAAATGTTTTATCACCAATTATTCCAATAAAAAATGAAGATGTCTATGAATCAATTAACAGTTTGGAATGTATAAAAAAAGAAATTTCATCAGAAAATATTTCAAAAAATAATCCATCATTAAGTATAGCAAAATGGATTACTGGAATTCCATTAATTTATTATCCTTGGGGATTAGAAGCATCAGCAATAAGATTTAAAAATTCCCTACAAGAAAATGCAAAAATTCACGTAATAGTGGAAGATGTAATTGAATCTTGTCACAATGGTGTTGTTGCATGGGAAAAAAAATCTAATGTTCAACCAATTATGTTAAAGGGTACGGATGATCATATAAAAACAAAAGAAAAATACCAAATTCTTACAAAATATTTTAAAGAGAATAATATAGATTTCAAAGAAATTAATTCTGTAAAAGGGAGTATTTTATCAAAAATTATTGGTTTGATTTATCTACTGGATTATACAGCAATATACAAAGCAATTATAGATGAAATTGATCCATCACCTGTAAAATCAATTGAATATATTAAAAAAAGAATTGCATCAAATTAAAAAAATAATGAAAAATGATAATATGTAAAATGATTAACATATATCATATAATTTTCTTAATAGAATGATGAACATACTTGTAACAGGGGGGGCAGGTTTTATTGGAAGACATTTAGTTAAATTTCTTATAGAAAATAAAAAAAACGTATCTATATTAGATAATTTTTCAAATTCAGATAGAAAATTAATTCCGCAATTTGAAAAAGATCAAATTAAAGTTTTTGAAGGAGATATTAGAAATGATGATGATGTTTCAAGGGCTTCTAAAGATCAAGATGTAGTAATTCATTTAGCTGCTAAAATCTCAGTAGAAGAATCCATAAAAAATCCAACTGAAACATTTGAAATTAATGTTGAAGGAACAAAAAATCTTCTTAAAATATGTAAAAAAAATAATGTAGAAAAAATTATTGCTGCTTCATCTGCAGCAGTTTATGGAGAAGGAGATGGAATAAATAAAATAACAGAACAAACCAAAATGAATCCAATTTCACCATATGGTGAAAGTAAAGTCAAAATGGAAAAAGAAATAATAAAATTTTGTTCAGATAATCAAATTAATTATGTAATTTTAAGATTTTTTAACATTTATGGTTTAGGTCAGTCTATTGAATATGCAGGAGTAATAACTAAATTTTTAGAAAAAATTCAAAAAAATGAAAACTTAAAAATTTTTGGTGATGGACTTCAAACAAGAGATTTTGTTGCAATTGAAGATATAATTAATTCAATTTACAATGCAATTGAATATACTGAAAATGTAATATTCAATATTGCATCAGGGAGAAAAATCACAATTAAAGCATTAGCAGAATTAATGATTTCGTTATCTAATAAAAAACTAAACATTGAGTATGGAGACATAAAAAAAGGGGATATTATGCATAGTGAAGCCGACATACAATTAGCAAAAGAAAATTTGAATTATAATAATAAAATTGATTTAAAATATGGGGTTCAGCAATTTTTAGATCTAAATTAATGTAAATGAATAATTTTGATATTTAATTCATTTTTATATATGAAGGGATAAATTAATAATGAAAAAGTTGGAAAAAACAGAAGTAACTACGGTTAAGACAAAACATAATGTAAATGAAAATGTAAGAAATGCAATTAATCCAAAAAAATATGATGAATATAGAGAAGAATGGAAACAAGCAACTAATCTTAATCTTGTAACAGATTTTCCATTACAAATTGATTTTGAATTAAACTACTCTTGTAATTTTACATGTCCCATGTGCACATGGAATGATGAATCAACTGAAGGAAAAGGAAAACAAACCTGGTTTGATTTTGAAGTGTTTAAAGAAGTAATGGATGATGGAGTTTCAAAAGGGCTTAAATCAATTCGACTAAATTACATTAATGAACCTCTAATTAGAAAAGATATTACAAAATTTATTTCGTATGCTCGAAAGGCTGGAATTTTAGATATCTATTTCAGTACAAATGGTTCCTTATTATCAGATGATATGATTAGAAATTTAATTAATTCAGGATTACTAAGATTACAAGTTTCATTAGATGCAATTACTAAAAATACATATGAAAAAATAAGAACAGGAGGAGATTATGATCAAGTAATAAAAAAAGTTCTAAGATTTTTAGAGATTAGAAATGAATTAAATGTAAAATTGCCTACATTAAGAGTTAATTTTGTTAAAACAGATGTAAATAAAGATGAGTTAGATGATTTTGTAAAATTTTGGGAAGACAAAGCAGATTCAATTGGAATACAAGATTTAGTAGGAATAATGGATGGATTTGGTAAAAAAACAAATCAACAAGTAGAGGAAACAAAACTTACAGGTGATTTTAGATGTGCTCAACCATTTCAACGTGTTACATTAAGATATAATGGAACAATTTTACCATGTTGTACATTTTATGCTGCAGAAATGCCAATTGGACAATTAAAAAGTGAGATTGATACAAAATTTTCAGATGTAGAAAATATTGGACTTTTGGATAAAACAATAAAATCAAAATTAATTATTGGTACCATTCAAGAAATTTGGAAAAGTAAACAAATGGAATTCATTAGAGATATTCATAAAAAGGGTGAATTTTGGAAACATCCAATTTGTAAAACATGTGTACTTTCTACAGCACATTTTGATGCTACTCAATAATTAAAAAATGTGACATTTGTTAAATAGGTTAATTTAAAATAAAACACCAAAAGTTTAGATATATAAAAAATAGAAAAAGATTATGAAAAAATTTAGATTTGAAGATATGAAAAGAGGGTGGTTTATAGGAGATTTTGAACCTAGTGCATTTAAAACAAAAAATTTTGAAGTAGCTGTAGGGCATCACAAAAAAGGGGAAATTTGGGACAAACATTACCATAAACTTGCAACGGAAATTACAATGATTTTAAAAGGTAAAGTTCAGATGAATGATGAAATTTTTGTAAAAGGGGATATTTTTATTATTTATCCAAACGAGGTAGTAGCACCAGTATTTTTAGAAGAAACAGATTATGTAGTAATAAAAACAGTTTCAGATAAAAATGATAAATATATTGTAGAATAATGTTACAAATTTTTAGTCATCGTGCTATTTTTAATGGAATTGAAAATAGTGTAAAATCAATTCCATATTATAAAAAATTAGGAGTTGGAATTGAATTAGATTTAAGATATAACAATAATGAAGTATATGTTTCACATGATCCAACAAATAAAGGGGATTTATTTGAAGAAATATGTGAAAAATGTGGTAAAGCAGATATTAAAATGGCACTTCACATAAAAGAAAGAAAAACAATAAATCCAGTTATTAAAATTTTAAAAAAATATTCAATTACGAATTATTTTTTATTTGATACTGAAAATTTTGAATATAGTAAATTAGTAGATAAAACAAAAATTGCAGGTTACGTTAGTAAAAAGGAGAAAAATATTAAAGAAAAAATTCTTTGGTGTGATGAAATTCAAAATAAATGGTATTCAAAGAAAATCATAAAGAATTTACATCAAAAGAATAAACTCATCTATGTAATGTCATTAGAAGTAGTAGAAAAATGTGATGAAAAATCAATATATTTGGAATGGGAAAGATTGGTGAATTTGGGAGTAGATGGGATATGTACTAAATATCCAGAAAAATTAATAAAATTTGCAAAAGGTGATTTGAATTAATATAGTAATGCCAATGGCAGGAAAAGGAACAAGATTACAAAATTTTGACTCATATCCTAAACCATTAGTAAAAATTTTAGGAAAAACCATTGTTGAATGGTCAATTGAAACATTAGGATTAGATGGAAATTATATTTTTTGTTGTAAAGAGGAGCATATTAAAAAATACAAAATTGATAAAATCTTAAAAAAAATTGTTCCAAATTGTAAAATTATTTCAATAAATTATCAAACCAAAGGAACAATGGAATCAGTGTTAGAAGCATCTAATTTGATTAATAATAACGAAGAACTAATAATTTCAGATACAGATCATTATTTAAATTGGGATAATGAATATTTTAACAATACAATTAGAAATAAAGGAATTGATGGTTGTGTAATGGTATTTCCAGAAGAATGGAATTCAACAAAAGCCAGTTATGTTAAACTAGATAATCAAGGATTTGTAATTGAATCTGCAGAAAAACAACCAATTAGTAAAACTGCAACTGTTGGATTACATTATTTTAAAAAAGGTTCAGATTTAGTAAAATTGGGTAATGAAATGATTCAAAAAGGTATGGAATATAATAATGAATTTTACGTGACTCCAGTATACAATTTATTTTCAAAATCTAATAAAAAAATCATTACATTTCCTGTAAAAAAAATGTGGGCATTAGGAAGTCCTGATGAAATTAATTTATTTTTAAAAGAATTTGATTATGACTCTCTAAAAAGAATTAATCAATTTTAATTAATTTTTCAATTTCATTAGATAGTTTTTTTATAAAATTTTCTGCTAATAATTTTTTTTCCACAATATTTTTTTCACTAATATTAGAAATTCTATATTGAACAAAAATTCTAAGTTTTGGTTCAGTACCAGAAGAACGAATAGTTATATGATTTATTTTTGAATTAAGAAAAAATCTAATACCTTCATCTGGAAAATTTTTCCAAAATTTAGAATCATATCGTCCAGTAGAAAATTTTTCAACTTTAGATATAGGTATTCCACATAAGAGTAAAGGCTTATTATTTTTAATTTTTTCACTCGCTTCAAAATATAGATTTTCTACATTTTTTAAAATATTTTCTTGATGTAATTCTTCAGAAATACCTTCAAAAATTCCTTGTTCAGGCAATTCTTTTCTAGAAGTAGCAAAAAAACCAATTTCATTATCAAAATAAATTTTATTTAAAAGATCGTGTAAGGATAAATTTTTAGATTTAGCATAACAAAGAATTTCAATTATTAATGATAGAGATAAAATTCCATCTTTTTCAAGAATATGTAATTTAGTTAAATCATTTTCAAGATTTCCAGAAATTCCAAATCCACAACTCTCTTCAAACATTCCAATATTGAGTTTATTTTCTTTCCATTTCTTGCGTACAATTTCACTTAGATCACTAAATCCAACTTTACCATCAATACATTCAATTTTATATTTATTAGAAATATACAATAACAAATCAGAAGTAACAAAACTCTTTACAATAAATAATTGATCAAAATTATTGAATGGTGAATTATTATTTTTTAAAATATTTTCTAAAATATACCATAAAAATAATGCCCAAACATCATTTGCTTTAAGTAATTTCCATTGGCCATAAATCACTTGTTCATTCTTTGGGACTTTGATAATTATTCCTAATCTATCTGCATCAGGATCTGTATAACACAATAAATCTAATTTTTTAAATTCATCTTCACCATATTCATCATTAAATGTATCAACTACAACATTAGAAGTTAAGGGATTACTAGGATCTAAAATTTGCTTTGAATCAAATAAAGAAAAAAGTGAATCTGGTTGAATCATTTTTGAAATATATTTAATATTAGTAATATTGAGTCTCTCAAATAATTTTGAAACAGGTACAAAACCAGTTCCATGTAATGCAGAATAACCAATTGAGATATCAGATGCAAATTTTTTAACAACATCTTTATCAAAAACTAAATTAGAAATTTGTTCTAAATATTCATTTGTTAAAGTATTTTTAGATTTATCAGTAAAATTTGATAATGAAAAATCATTAATAATTAACACATCATCAGAAATAAAACTAAAATTTTTATCATTATAGTCATAAGAAAGTAATTCATAAGAAATATCTAAAGAAGTATTAGAAATTTCATGAAAAATTTTTTCTCTAATTTTACTAGTTGGAGGTGAACCATGTTGAGTAATTAGCTTATATCCATTGTAACGTTTATCGTTATGACTAGCAGTAATTTCAATACCCATATCTGCTTTAAAATGAGTAACAGCAAATGATAATTCAGGTAAGGAATTAATTTGGTTGAAAAAAATTACAGAAAAATTATTTTTCAAAAACATGTTAGCAATTAAACGAGAAAATAAATTACTACAAACACGAGAGTCATAACCAATAACAATAGTAGATAATTTCTTTTTTTTCATATAATTAATTAGTCCAAAAATATTTTTCATTATAGTTATTTCATTAATAGAATTTGTTCCTCTAAGAACATCAGATTCAAATCCAAATTTATCAAGTGATTTGAGATCATCAATACATTCCTTTTCATCTAATGAAACAACAAGTTTTCCTCTAATTCCACTTGTACCAAAAGATAATTCTTGTTTAAATGCTTCAATAATATTTGACCATTTTTTTTGAGAAATTGTTTTAATAACAATTTGTTTATATTTTTCAGGGATTTGACTTTCCATCCAATTATCTAAATTTAATAAAATCTTTTCAAAAAATTTAGCTTTTTTTAATAAAAATTCATTTTTATTAATATCAGATAAATATGATCTAAATTCTTTTTCAATGAAAACTAAAAGATCATTTTTTAGATTATTTCTCAAATTTTTGTATTCTAAATAAGATTTTGAATTATCGAAAGACATTTTAAATTTCTACAATTATTTTGAATAATCAAGGTATTTTATCAATTGCTATTTATCTCAGTAATTAATAGGTAAATTGAATATGAGTCAAAATATTCTTTTCATAATAGTTGATTCACTGAGAGCAGATAAATTTTATGGGGATGAAAAAACAACAATAACACCAAACATAGATAAATTAATAAAAAAAGGAGCATATTTTTCAGAAACAGTTAGTTCATCAGATGTAACAGGAATTTGTGTTGGGAATATTTTTACTGGAATGTTTTCACAAAAAACAGGTATTATCCAACGTAAATTTAATACAAAAATTAAAACAATCTTCGATATTTTAAGTGAAAAAAATTATAAAACTTATGCAACAGTTCCAGATTTAACATGGTTTAAACAATTAACTAAAAAATTTGATTACGTAGATCGATTTTATGCGGCTAATAGAATTCAAGACGGATTAACTGATGGTGTTGGTAAAAATATTCTTGAACATCTAAATTCAATGAAAATGAAATCACCATGGATTTACTATATACACTTAGATGATTTACATCAAACAATCATAGTACCAGAAAAATATGATAAAGAAAAATACGGTAAAACAAATTATGAAAGAATGATTTCATGTATTGATGAATGGATAGGTAAAATTGTAGATCAATGTAATTTGAATAATACATTAATTGTAATTACTTCAGATCATGGAGATTATATTCCAGTTGTAGATAATTTAGGTCAAATTCCAGAAATACAATCATTTATGAAAAAAGGTAAAAAGATATTTCCAAAATTAGAACCAATTGGATTAAAATTATTTATCCTAATTAGAAATATTGCAAAAAAAAATCAACAAAGAAAATTAAAAAAAGAATTATCAATAGATGAAATTAAGACATTAAGATCACGTGGAAGTAAGACTCTGGATGATGAAACATTAAAAGTTCCATTATTAATTATAGACAATCAAATCACACCTAAAATTTTTAATGATTTAGTCAGTGGTATAGATATTTTTCCAACTATTTTAAATCGATTAAAAATTAAAATGGATTATTCAAATATCGATGGAAGGGATTTGAACATACTAATAGATGGAGGAGAATTAAAAGAAATTCCAATATTTATTCAGACAGGGGATATACAGGAAGAAAAAACAAGTTTAGTTGTAGGAATAAGGACATCAAAATTTAAGTATTATAGATCAAGAAAAAACCCAAAAGAAAATGTATGTTTATATGATTTACAAAATGATCCATTAGAAAAAAATAACATAATGAATTCATTTCCAGAAATTGTAGAATCCATGGAAAAAATACTTGTAGAATATGAAAAAGTTCAACCAATTACAAAAATAGAAGATGAAGACAAAACTAAAGAAATTGAAGAAGAATTAAAAAAAATGGGATATCTTTAAAAGAATAATAAAAAATGAATATAGAAAATTAGAAATTTATTGTTCTACGATTTTTAAAACCAACATCATAAATATTACGATATGCATCAAAATTATTCAATTTTTCCCATTCAATTTGAAAATCATCATGAAAACTTTTTATTAAAAAATATTTTTTTAATGCAAATTCCCATGGTTGAAAATCATTTTTAACATTTAACACATAATTTTTTGTAAGATAAGTTGCAGCTTCTTCATAATTAATGCCATCATATAATGGAATATGCTCCCAAAAGTCCAACAATGTTTGTCTAAACCCTACCTGACAAAAATCAGATGTTCGATAATCAACATTTTCAGGTGTACCTAAATCAGGAACCATTATCTTATTTCTAGAAAATGAATTATGAAAAATTTGAAAAATTTTATCATTATGAATAAATTGATCTGTTCTACATTTCATGATTAAATCAGTTTTTAATTTTTTTAAACCAGCTTTGCAACCCACTATTTGAAAATTTACAGTAGATTTATGAGGTTCAGGTAAAGGAGGCACTGGAGATTTAATGATATTACAATCAAGATCTTCAGTATTTTGATCATCCCAAGTTGAAACTAGAATTTCGGCATCAGGGAAGTTGTATTGATATTCTATTATGATATCAGAAGTCCAAGGAGATATTTTCCCCTGGAGTAGAATTCCAATTGTTTGATTTGATTCCAACTACGTTATTAATACGAAATTAAATATAGACTTTTTTAACTTAAATATTAAATAAACATGAATTCAGAAATTATAAAAAACAACATATTCAAATATAATTTTATTAAAAAATTTGTAAATGGAAAAATTTTTGACCACCAACAAAATATATTTACAACCTATAGCAGTGCAAAAATTCTTTTAGAAAGCAATGTAGATGAAGTATATTCTTGTAATAACACGCAATTTTTTGAGACTGATCTTAGAAAACTTGACAATAAAGGAAACATTATTTTTAGTACGATAAATAATGGAAATTTCAAATTAGATTTTGATTATATTTTATCATTTGAAATTTTAAATCAAAAAAATATATCTGAAAATTTAGAAATATATTATAAGATTTTAAAAGAAAATGGCACACTCATCATATCTGTATTAAATAAACAAAATAAAAATTTAGAGAAAATACAAAATAATTATAAATTTTCTATAAAAGAATTAGAGGAAAAATTATCGCCAAAATATGAAGTTTTAGAAATTTATTCACAAAGATTTCTAGAAAAATCTGTAAAAAATGAAAAGACTAATGTGTTTAAAATAATTAGAAAAAATATAGCAAAGGTACTAAAAAAAATAGATAAAAATAGACAATTCTACATAAAATATTTTCAAAAAAATATTTCCAAATTAGATTCACTCAATGAAAATATGAAAAAGATATCAGATGAAGATTATGTCCCAAAAAAATATGATTCAAAAATGGAACCTTTTACATTGATTTTGATATGTAAAAAACAATGTCAGTAACCAAGTCAAGAATCTTGAAACAAATTTAATCTGCAATGATATTATTGAAGTGAGATGAAAAATTTAATCATACTTATGATTGATGGTGGGAGATCAGATGTAGCAATAAAATCACTATTTTTTAACAAAATTAAAGAAAAAAGTACTTTTTTTTCTCAGTCAATTACATATGGCCCACACACAATTGCAGCAATGCATGCAGTATTTAGTGGATGTTATGGGATTAGAACTGGAACAGATAGTTATTGGTCTACATATAATTTTAAGAAAAATAAATTTAAGACAATTTCTGAATATCTTAAAGATGTTGGATATTATACTTGTGCAGATACTGTAAGTAAACTAACTATTCCTAAACAAGGATTTGATGAATTTAACATTCATGATGAAATAAACGATGATCTTACCTTACGTCATAAAAGCTATCTAAAAAGAATGAAAGAAAAAAATGAAAATGGACAAAAATTCTTTCTATATTTACAATACAGTAATATCCATACAGGAATTATGGAACAAGTTTTAAAAGTTTATAATAATTTTAGTGAAGAATTTTTTAAAAATATACAACAAAATGAAAAACGTTATGATTTACTTTTTAAAGATGCAGAAAATTATCTTGAAAATATTTTGACTGAAATTACTAATTTGAAACTAGATAGTGAATCAATCATTTTGATTATGTCAGATCATGGAATCAGTGTTGGAGAAAAAATAGGTGAACGTGCATATGGAGCATTCTGTTACGATTATACTTTAAGAACATTTGCATATTTTCTTGGAAATGATTTTCCCTCCAAAGAAATTAAACATCAAGTAAGAACAATAGATTTTATGCCTACAATATTAGATATTTTAAATATTCCATTTGACTCAAAATATGAAAAAATTGATGGTGTTTCTTTGATTCCACTAATTAAAGGAGAAATTGTTTCTGAAAAAATTGCATTTTCTGAAACAGGTAACCCACAAAAAGAAAAAGTACCTCCAAAAAAACCAAATATAAAATCGATCCGAACATCAAAATGGAAACTTATTTGGAATGAATATAACAACACAAAGGAATTCTATGATTTAGAAAATGATCCAAATGAAGAAAATAACTTAACAGGAAAAAATTTTGAAGATGAAAATATTCTTTGGTTAGAATTGAAAAAAATAAATGATGGGCATACTTAAAAATATGATTAATATAAATATGATTTAAATAAATATAGAAGATAATGATTAAGCCTCTAAAAATTTACTTGGGTGATCTTACATATGATACAGTTACACTTGCAACAGAAGCATTTCCATTAAATGTTGGATATATTGCAAGTTATTGTAAAAAAAAATTTGGTAAAGAAATAGAAATTAAAATATTCAAATATATTTCAAAATTAGAAAATGCGATTAAAGAATCACCTCCAGACATACTAGGATTGAGTAATTATTGTTGGTCACACAATATTAGTCAAGAAATGTTCAAATTATTATCACAAAAGAAACCGCATGCATTAAAAATTTGGGGAGGTCCAAATTTTCCAATAGATATTCCATCACAAGAAGAATTTATGAACAAACATTCTGAAATTGATGCTTATGTACCAGTTGATGGTGAAGAGGGTTTCTCAAATATCATAGCAAAAGTTTTAGAATATGATTCATTAGAACAAATGCATGAAAAAATTTTAGAAAAACCAATTGATGGAACTATTACAAGAAATAAAATGGGAAAAATGCAATATTCAATTCCAACTATTAGAATAAAAAAGCTTGATGAAATCCCATCACCATATTTATCAGGATTATTAGATGAATTTTTTGATGATAAGTTAGTACCAATGATTCAAACTAATCGTGGATGTCCATTTCATTGTACTTTTTGTACGGATGGAAAAGATGATGTAAATCAAGTAAATATGTTCAGTCTAGATAGAGTTAATTCTGAAATTGATTATATTTCTAAACGAGTTCCAAAAAACACACACAGTTTACATATTAGTGATTTAAATTTTGGAATGTATTCACGAGATATAGAGATCTGTGATAGCCTTGCAAATATGCAAGAAAAAGTAGATTATCCAAAATTTATAAAATGTACAACAGGTAAAAACCAACGAGAAAAAATAATTAAAGCAATTAGAAAATTAAGTGATTCATTACGAATTACTATGTCTGTACAATCATTAAATGATCAAGTTTTGACGAATATTCGTCGTTCAAATATCAGTGTTGATCAAATGTTAGAGCTTTACCCTGTAATAAAAGAAACAGGATTACAAACTACATCTGAAGTGATTTTAGGGTTGCCAGGTGAAACATATCAAAATCATATTGAAACACTTAGAGGTTTAGTTTGTGCCAAAATGGATGAAATTATTGTTCATACATGTATGTTACTTGATGGTTCTGAAATGGCTACTCCAATAGAACGAAAAAAATGGAATTTCAAAACAAAATTTCGCCCAATACAAAGGGATTTTGTAAAATTAAGTAATGGAAAAAATATACTGGAAATTGAAGAGGTTATTGTGGGTTCAAACACATTAAGTTTTGAAGAATATGTTGAATTAAGATTACTTGCATTTGTAACATTTGTTACAAACAAAGGCATAGTTTTTGAACCGATGATTAAATTTCTAAGAGAAAAAGATATCGATGTATTTGATCTTTATTATAAAATGATGAAAGATATACCAAATGCTTCAGAAAAAGTAATCATCACTTCAAATCGGTTTAAAGAGACAACTGTGAATGAGTTATGGGATTCTCCAGAAGAGATTCTAGAAAATTATCAAAATGATAATGAATATAATAAATTACTTTCAGGTGAAGATGGTACTCAAGTTATTTATCATTACTTAGCTGAGGTAGTAACTTCATGTATGGATGAATGGACAGATCATGTGATAAAAACTGCTTTTATCTTGTTAAAAAAATCACTAAATTTTGATAAAAAATTAGAAAATCAATTTGAATCAATTTCAAATTATTGTAGAGGATTATCACATAATGTTATGGGTGAAAATAGACAAAAAACAAATCCTGAATATGAATTTAATTATGATATAGAAAAATATGTAGAGGAAAAAAATAATTCAGATATAGAAAAATTTAATATTTCACCTACAAAATTTTCATTTATTATAAATGATGAACAATTCAATATAGTACAAGATAATATTGATGCATATGGTAACTCTCAAATTGGTAAAAGTAAGGCATTAAAAATGATCCCAATTCAAAAGCTTTGGAGAGTTCCTGTACAAACAAATTAAATTTATTTATACATTTAAAAGAAAAAATAATTCTAAATTTCATATGAAAGCCATTATTTTAGCTGCAGGGAAGGGAAAGAGACTATTACCAATAACTAATGAAATTCCAAAATCTATGATAGAATTTGGAGAAATTCCTTTACTAGAGAGAATGGTAAATACTTTCAAAAATTGTGGAATAAAGGATATTTCAATAGTTGTTGGACATAATGCAAATAAGATTAATTTTCCAAATGTTCAAACTTTTTTGAATGAAAAATATGATCAAACGAATATGTTAGAAAGTTTATTTTGCGCAGAAGACAAAATTGATGACAAAGTAATTATTTCATATGCAGATATAATCTTTGAAGAAAGAATTTTAAAAAAATTGATTTCTTCTAAAGAAGACATAACATTAGTTGTAGACACAGAGTGGTTAAACTATTGGAAATTACGTATTGATGATCCTTTGGATGATGCACATGAAACTGTTACAATAAATAATGATGGTAATATAATTAGCATAGGTCAAGATGTAAAAAATGTTAATGATGTTAATGGTCATTTCATAGGTTTGATGAAAGTTCAAAAAAATGGTGTAAAAAAACTAAAGGAATTATATCATAAATCTAAATTTGAAGCAGAGAATGGAAAAAATCCATTAAATCCTAATTTAACTTTTAAAAATTCACGATTAGTAGATTTAATTCAAGAAATAATTAGAAAAGGAATTCAAGTAAATATGTCTACAACTAAAAATGGGTGGTTAGAGTTTGATACACTAAAAGATTATAAAATTTATAATGATTTGAAAGATAGAAATATGTTAAATAAAATAATTCAGTTAGAATAAAATGGTAAAAAAGAAAAAAGTCTATCAAGGTAAAGCATTCAATATCAGTCTTTATAATTTTTTGATTGGAAATAAAAGAGTAACTCATGAAATTATTGAACAGAATAATGCTGCAGCAATATTAGCATTAGATAAAGATCAAATCATAATGATAAAACAATTTAGATATCCGCATAAAGAAGTACTAGAAATTCCAGCAGGAATTATAAACAAAAATGAAACTTCTGAGGAATGTGCAAATAGAGAATTTTTAGAAGAAACTGGGTATATAGCCAAAAAATTAACTCATTTAATTAGATATTATCCATTTTTAGGATATAATTTACAATATATTGATTGTTTTCTTGCCACAAATATAAAAAAAATTTCTGAACAAAAACTGGATGATGAAGAATCCATTACAATTGAAAAAATTCCATTAGAAAAATTGATTCGAATGATTAAGAATAAAAAAATAATTGATTCAAAAACTATAATATCAGTAATGATTTATGCAGCTAAAAAAAAGTTAAATTAATTATTGATTGAGTGTATAAAATGTCAAAAAATAAAAAATCCTATGAACAATATGAATTTGATTTAAGGCATCAATTGAGAATTGCAGCTACACAGGAATCAATTGCATATATCAAAAAAAATATGAATAAAGCGCTTTGTTTTTCTCATGATCCTAGTGTATTGTTTGTATATTCGTTACCAAAAATTCAGAATAAAGGATTGATTTTAGAATTTGGGGTAAGAAAAGGTAAAACGATTAAAGAAATTGCAAAAAGAATTAACAGCAAAAAATGTTATGGATTTGATAGTTTTGAAGGACTTCCAGAAGATTGGTCTGGACAACCATATCCAAAAGGTGCATATTCAGAAAAAGGTAAAATTCCAGCATTGCCAAAAAACGTTCAAATCTATAAAGGATGGTTTCATGAAACATTACCAGATTTTCTGAAAAAAAACAAGGAAGTAATTGATTTTATTCATTTTGATTGTGATCTTTATTCATCAACAAAAATAATTCTTGATTTATTAGGAGATAAAATAATGAAAGGAACAATTTTAATTTTTGATGAATATTTTAATTATCCAACATGGCAACAACATGAATTTAAAGCATTTCAAGAATTTGTTAAAAAAAGAAATGTTTCATATGAATATCTAGCTTTTACGAGCAAGTCTGCAGTATGCATTAAAATTAATGAAATTAAATCCAAATAAAGCTAAGTAAATTTTCTTTTTGAGTTTTCTAAATCTTGTAATGTATCTATTTCACACCATTTACCAGTAATTTTAACTGGTTTTACATCAATTCCCTGATTAATCAAATCCTGTATAATATCAACGATATAACCACATTCAAAAGTTCTTGATTCATGGAATTGTGGAGAAGATGAACGTTCTAATTCTTCATATCTTTCACGTAAAATTTTTGCCCCATTTTTTGATAATTTTATAATACCCAAAAATTCTCCTATCATATTTTTCGTATATTCACCAAATTTTTCTGTTTTATGACCTATCTTTAAAATAGAATTATTTTTTATCAATACATTTGCTGCTTCGGCAATAGGATGATCTGTTCTTCCAACATATGCTTCTTCCCAATTCATATCTACTGTTAACCCAATATCACCTTCAAAATCAAGAAGTGTTTTTACAATAGATTCATCATATAAAATATCAGTGTAAGATATTATTACATCATCGTCTAACAAATTCCTGGCTTTCATCAATGTTCCAAGAACATCGTGATGCTCATAATTAGAATCATGAATATAATTTACATTTTTAAAATTAAATTTTTCATAATATGGGCCTGTAATGATATTAAAATCATTAATTCCATTTTTTAAGAATGCATCCATATCTCTTTCTAACATACTTTTACCATTAATTTTCAGTAAACATTTTGGCAAGTTTTTGGTAAGGCTACCTAATCTTTTTCCATATCCTGCAGCTAAAAAAAGTACTTTCATATTATTTCTGTAACGATTTCATTACTCTATCTCTAATAGCTTTTGGTTCCCAAAAAACTCTTTTACTCCTTTCTTTACTTGTAGATATTTTTACTAAAAGAAATATTGGTCCTTGTGATTTTTTAATATCATTTAAAACTGAAATAAGTTTAGTTTTTGATTTTACTACAAATATCTTATAATTTGCCATCTTTGCAATTTTTTCTAAATTTATTTGAGATGAATTTGTTGGTTGACCTCCTGTAGACTCATGGCTATTATTATCAAATACAATATGTATCAAATTTTTTGGGTTCAAACTACCAATTGTTACTAATGAACCTAAATTCATTAAAATATTTCCATCCCCATCAAAAACAAAAACTTGTTTTTTAGGATTTTTTAACGCAATTCCTAATCCGATGGATGATGCTAATCCCATTGATCCTATCATGTAAAAATTTGATTCCTTATCATTTACTTCAAACAGATCCCTGCTCATAAACCCATTTGCTGAAATGATAGGATTTTTTCCAATATGATTTACAATGATTTTAACTGCCTCTTTTCTAATCATGAAACATTCTCCTAATTACAAGAGCACATGGTTTTTTTTCTTTTATTTGTTTTAATGCCCAATTACATTTTACTTTCCAATTTTGTTCTGTTAGAATTTGTGATTTTAATCCTATAATTTTTAATAATTTAGGCTGAATTTTACCAATTTTCAGATGTTCTGGGGCATCATCAGGAAGATATCCCCTCCATCCAATTAGAAAAATTAATGGAATTTCATAAAGTTCTACAAGTGAAGTAATAGTGCTAATTGAATTTGCAAATCCAGCATTTTGCATGAAAACTAATGAATTACTTTTAGAAAGAGTCATTCCAGTAGCAATGCCGATTGCTTCATCTTCTCTAGTAGTAATTATTATATTATTATTTTTTAAACATTCATCGATAAAATATTTTAGTGTAGAATCAGGAACACCAATAAAATTTTTAATTTTTTTATTTTCTAAATAATGGAATATTTTACGTTGTGTTTCCTCATTCAATTTATGTATCCCATTTTTTTCAAATCTTTTTCAATATCTGATTCTTGCTTTTTAATTTCATACATTTCTTGAAGATAAAATATATCTTCCATCGTAGTCAAGTTTGTTTTAACTTCACTTAGACTTTTTGCAGCATATAATTGATTCAGATGTTCAGTCATTGCCCAGTGTGCTGCTCGTAATGATTGATTTGCATAAATTACCATTTTTATTTTATTATTTTGAAGTTCATCTAAAGTTACAGTTGGATAAGATGTAGGAACAGCAATTATTGGAACATCTCCATTCCAAGCATTACAAAATTCAAAAATTTCATCAGGAGAGTTTTTTTTAGAATGAATCAATATTGCATCTGCGCCTGCAATTTCATAAGCTGTAGCACGCTTTAATGCTTCTTTAACTCCATGTCCAGCTATTAATGCTTCTATTCTGGCAATGATCATAAAGTTAGGATTATTTTTTGCAGTTTTTCCTGCAATTATTTTTGCGACAAAATCTTTTTCTGAAAGTAATTCTTGTTTCCCTTCTTTAAGCAAACTATTTTGTTTTGGAAAAATCTTATCTTCGATACATATTGCAGCAATTCCTGCAGATTCATATTTTTTTACTAAATGACTTACATTGCTTGGACCACCAAATCCAGTATCACAATCAGCAATTACTGGGATTGAGCATGCATCAGCCATACTAGATGCTGCAGAAAGAAATTCAGTCATGGTAAGAATACTAGCATCAGGCAATGCATGTGTTGCAGAAATAGCAAAACTGCCTGCCCAAACAGCATCAAAATTACTTAATTCTACTAATTTTGCAGACATTGCATCAAATGCACCAGCAACCTTCAAAATTGGTTTTTCATTTAATTTTGTGCGTAGAATATTTGCTGCTTCAGTCATTTTAATCGTATTAGTGTAACTGATGATTTAATCTATAATAACAGATCTTTTTAACAGAATTATGTGTGGACTGTAAAACAGCCTCCAAAAATAATTTTTGGAGAAAATTCAGTTAATGAATTTAAATTTCCTGAAAAATGTTTGGTCATTACATCAAAAGGAGCAAAATCTAGAGGATGGTTGGATTATTCTGAATTAACTAATCACCTAATTTTTGATAATGTAGAACCAAATCCCTCAATAGAAACAACTACAAAAATAATTTCAAAATTTCAAAAGTCTGATTTTACACATATTATCGGAATTGGTGGAGGTAGTTCTATGGATGTTGCAAAATATTGTGCATATAAAATGAATAAATTAAAAATTATGATTCCAACTACTTTCGGTAGTGGAAGCGAAGTGACCAGAATTTCAGTGTTAAAAGTAGATGGAAAGAAAAAAAGTTTTCATCATGATAAAATATTTGCAGATATTGCAATAGTAGATTCATATTTTATTAAAAATTCTTCAGATGAAATCATTAAAAATTCTGTAATTGATGCATGTGCACAAGCTACTGAAGCATATGATAGTAAATTAGCTAATAAATATACAAGAGTATTATGTGAAAATGCATTTAATATTTTAGAAGATGCAATTTTAAACAAAACATATGAAAAATTACCTTTAGGTTCTTTGATATGTGGGTTAGGATTTGGAAATAGTTCAACAACTTTAGGTCACGCGCTATCTTATGTATATTCAAATGAAGGGTATTCGCATGGACATGCGTTAGCACATACAACACAAATTGCACATAAATTCAATAATTCTAAATTTGATAAAAGATTTAAACAAATTGTGAAGGTATTACAATTTTCACCCATAGAAATTTTTACACCATTAGATAAAGCAGCTGAATTAATTTTAAAGGATAAAAAACACTTAGATAATAATCCAAAACTTATTTCCAAAAATGAAATTATAGAATTACTTAAAAATATTAATTTATCAAAATAAAAAATTTAATGTTTTCTAATTATACCTAAACCATTACAATTAAAATATTTATAAAATTTAAGATCATCCCTATCTTTAATGTAATCAGAAATAGCCCTCATAACAGAGTTAATTTTTGTTGTTTTTTCTACAGGATTACCATTAGAATCAAATTCTTGCATAACTATATCATGAAGTGTTATTATTCCATTTTTTTGTAAAAATGGTTCATATTTTTTTAATTGTTTTGTAACATGTTCATAAGAATGATTAGAATCAATGAAAATATGATCTATTGGTTCAGACCATTCAATCAAAGTATCATCAGATTGAATAAAAGTACATAAAGAATTCAAATTAAGATCAGTGATTTTTTTTCTAGCAAAAACACAAGGATCGACATCAATTGTTGTTACTTTACCTTCAATTTCTTTAGCAGCGTAAAGTAAAGCAATTGTAGAATTTCCAAATTGAGTACCCAATTCAACAATATTTTTTAAATTAAATTCAACAGTCAACATATACAATGTATTCAAATGTTCATGAATTGAACTATTTTCAATCATTAATTCTTCTAATGAATTTTTTGGGAAATCAAAATGTAAACAGGAGTGTTTTTGGTTGAATTTTTTAAATTTTTTAGGACCCATTATCAAATACACTAAAGACAGTTTTGGATCTTTTCTAATAGTGTTTAATTTTTGAATTAAAATTGATTTAAATGATTTTTTTGATGCTACAATACTAGGACTAGAGCTTGTTAATTTTTCATTATCCATATAACTAAAATTTTTTCAATATTCTCAATAATAAGTTTATATGAAAATTAAAAAAATTATTAGAATTAATTGTTAAGAAAATTTTAATTCATCATAATTATTTTTTTAATTCAGATAAAATAGATTTGAAAAGATTCCTAGTATTTGAATCCATTAATAATGTAATTCCAACATAAGTAGAAATTCCTATGAATAAAATTAGCAGTACTACAGGTATAAATTCAAAAAAGTACGTATTGTATGTTAAAAAAGTATTAGTTAAAAAATCAATAACAAAGTAAGTAGGAATTAAAGCTATAAAATATTTAGAAATAGTCAAAAATTTAATTTGAAGTAAATTTTCTTTTTTAATCCAAATTGAAATTATTAATGTTGATGGAATTTGTATTACAAGTGAAAGCAAAGACCAAAAAATTATTAAATCTGTAGTAGTAGAGAAATCAATTAAAATAAGAGAAAGAGACAGTACAACAATGTAGATAGTGTATTGAATTAATTGAATAGAAGGAATTTTAAATAATTTACTTCTAATAAAATCTTTAATTGTAGGATTTTGTTTTGCATCAACTGTTTCAGTTGCTCTAAGCATTAAATTGAAATTTTCATAAATAGTGAACAAAAAATAACGCATTGTGATAAAAATAACACCAATACTTACACTTTGATATGCAGGATTTAAAATATAAAGTCCAGCTTTAGCTAAAACAATAGACAGTACAGAAAACAATAATGCAAAATACATCAATAATCTAAAATTTTCATTTAAATATTTACCACGATCATTTCCAAGAAGTTTTGGATATACTGCTACAGAAATTAATTTTGAATGACCAACAAAACTCCCAATTGCTAAAGCAGCAGCATAAAAACCAACAATTTCAGGTGATGTTAAAATTGCAACAATAAGAAAATCTAATGTGTGTATAATACTAATCATTGTAGGATAACCTGGCATCCAAAAACGAGAAATCCAAGTTTTAAAAATAAATAGAGAAAATTTTTCATGAAGTTGACTTCGATTAAGATATAACATTACTACATTGGCAATAATAAAAGATGAAACTAAAGATAAGAAAATTCCATCTAAACCTAGATCAAATGTAAATAAGAAAATAAAAACAAAAGGAACTTTGATAAAATCTAAAATGAAATTACCATAGCTTGCAATTTGAGGTTTCCAACCAACAGAAACATGAGATAAAACATTATGAAGAAATTGTAAAGGAACTAAAAATGCAGCCAATAAAATAGTCATCAAATTTAAATTTGTTAAATCCAAAACAGACATTCCAATAATAATAAATACTAAAGTACCAATGGAAGAAAATAATCCACTAGAAATTATAGCAGTTTTACCAGAAGATGTTCCACGAGCAATTTCTCTAGTAACCCAATAGGAAATAACCCAATGAGATGTCACAGTATATACTACTATGCTTAGAATAAAGCTGTATTCACCAAATTGTTCAACAGATAAACTACGAGTGATTAAAGTAATGAAAATAAATGCAAAAATTACACGAATTAATCCAGTAAACAAATTGATAAATCCAGAATGTGTGGCTCTAATATCAGACATAAAATTTAATTTATTGAGTATAATTTATCTTTGATTACTGAAAGAATTTTTCAAATTATATAGTTAATAAAAATATACTTTACATGATTGGATGTATCATACAGGCTAGAATGGGTTCAACTAGATTACCTGGAAAAGTAGTTAAAAAAATAGATGGAGAAAAAACAGTATTAGATTATGTAATAAATCAATTAAAAGCATCCAAGAAGATAGATACAATAATTGTTGCGACAACAAATCTACAAGAAGATGACATAATATTCAATTATTTAAAATTTCAACAAATTGAATGCTATAGAGGATCTTCTGAAGACGTATTAGATAGATATTATCAATGTGCTAAAAAATTTGGTATTGATCATATTCTAAGAATTACAGCAGATAATCCTCTAATTGATCCAAAATTTATTGATATAATAATAGAGAAATATAAAAATGAAAAATGTGACTTTATGACAAATGCAATACATAGAACATTTCCTTATGGAACAGAAGTTGAAGTTTTTTCTTTTGAAAGTCTTGAAAAATCATGGAAAATGGCAAAAAAACCTTCAGAAAGGGAACATGTAACACCGTTTATGTGTGATCCACAAAATAAATTTAAAT
>LWDU01043794.1_pt1 | contig 21455 bp, 51 predicted proteins | sample 727161 | NCBI WGS metagenome assembly LWDU01 (sample SAMN04566230, study PRJNA314399) | hydrothermal vent metagenome | isolation source: deep sea hydrothermal plume seawater | place: Mexico: Gulf of California, Guaymas Basin | collected 2004-07-11
TGTAACGAGATATTATGCAGCGTCCGGACTTTCTATTATCGCCCTAGTGTTGGCGTTTGTTACCTTCAACGTTGTCGCTATAAAAGTTTTATTGTTATGGATGGCGATCATCAGAGCTTACGGATGGGGATCTTTAGGGCACAAGTATGACCTGTTTTCATTCTTTGGATACGGCGCCTTTTTGGTGTACTTTATAATCAACCATCCTTAGAAAGGAACAGGCGTGAACGATAAGCTGAAAAAGAGAATTCTCCTCTGCGTTTACAAGGCGTTGAAAGTGGAAATCAATTTTAAAGAAAAGTGTGATAAATGTTTTGAGAAGAGGGTGTGGAACACTGCTCAAGACGGATTTTTGTGCGAAGAGCACAATAGAGAACTCATTAACAAAATACGGAGGAAAAAATGAGTAGTGGTATTGATACAATTTCTACGGAAGCCAAAAGGCTAATCCAAGAAAGAGAAGAACAAGTGAAAGGTCTGTTTGGAGAGCTACAAAAGGCTCGAAGGGAGCTGTCAACAGTTGTTGACAGATCTGAATATCAAACTAGCAGAATAGAGATACTAGAAGGAGAGGTAAGAAGTTTGCGTTCTAATATTGCATCACTAGAGGGATCTTTGCGAGAAGTAACGGAGAAAAACCTTAGTGAAAACAAGAAGGGTGTGCCACGCCGAGAAAGAACTTGACAAATATGCCGCGATGTGCTATAATGGTACATCGCGGCAGATCACCCTACAACGAAAAGGCACGCCACCATGATTACTGTAAGTATATACGAAAAAGGTTCTATCGGACTTAAAAAAGTTATATCGCTTGGGTCTGAATCTTTTGATGATAGTGAAAGGGAGATGGCTCATGGGGTTATGGACAAGATAGATCTAGACAAGTATGATGTGGTGATAGTCTATCACGCCAACGTAGATAATACTCTTCTTGCAAAGGCAAGAATGAGTCCATTTTTTAACTCTATAAAGCCGAAGTTTGCCCCATATGAGGGCAACCGTGCAGAGTATTACGGGGAAGCATAAGTGAAGTCTGGCGACTTAGTGAAACATAAGAGACTGAAACTTCCCGGCCGTGCGCCTTTTCGGCCCGTAGATCTTGTTGGGATTATCGTGTCGGATGACCCTATAGGCGACGGCCTCACTTCTGTAAAGAAGGTATACTGGTTCAGTAGGAACACAAAGCCCCCTTCTGTTGTAGCCAGTGAAGAGCTTCTTTTATACGGAGTCGATAGTGATCGGGGATAAAGAGTGTTTTGTTCTCAAGCGTAACCACGTTGAGATGGGCCTAGGGATGGTGAAAAACAAGATAATTATACAGGATCCTGAAAAGGGAAGACAAGTATACTTGACAGTTGAGTGGGTGTCGAAGCCCGACAATTATAAAGAAAAGATTACCATAGTAGCCGAAGAAGAAGTAAGCTACTTGTAGGATAAGAAAAAAGATGATGAAAAAAGATGATGACAACTGGAAAACAAGCACCGATTACCTCTATTCGAGCGCAGATGGCGATGATAAATTTGTTATGTATAAGATGGGCGACGAAGAGAAGAGGGATATGTTGACCAAGAGAATTGCAGAACTCCACTCTTTGATTGAAGTTCTGTCACAACAACTCTACAAACTTGAACAAAAGGAAGGGAAAGCAAAAGATAATGTTGTATGAAATTAGAAACGCCCGGAGTGGCCACATCTACACAAAACTGGCAGACTTACGAAAGGTTGTTGAAGTTTTGGGAGAAGAAAGAGAGCAAGAGGTGAGAGACTTGTCAGAAGGCGACGAGATTGAGTGTGTCATAAAGAACATGAAGAACTTCAAAGTAGCAGTCAGAAAACTACCTTTCGATGAAAATCCGGCAGCTTAGGGATGTGACGCGCGTCACTTGACAAGAGTCGCGATCCCTGCTATAATGGTACTTGGTTTTGACGAGATAGAGATCACCCTATACGTGAAGGAGCGCATCGATGGGTCATGGATACAATAAGTATGGCTACTATAGGAAAACAAAGCGTATAAAAGATGAGACACTTCCCGAAAGGATTAAGGAGTGTCTCAAAACTTTTGAAAAGGAGAAAAATCATAAACTTATTGAGGTATCTAAGTCATTTCTTCAACAGTATACAAAATACAAGGGACTTTCTGAAAGCCAGATAAACTATTTGGCCTCTTGGGAGAAGAAACTAAACGACCCAGAAGAGAAGAAGTGGAAAGAGTCCTGGGAAGGTGATGTTAGTGCACGCGCCTTATTCAAGCAAGCGGTAAATTACTATGAGAGTCAAGGCGAATATTATGGTGCGCAAGTACTGAACTATCTTGCAGATCCAGAAGGGTATTGCCCGACTCGATTGTCTCACGAGAAGATGACAACCAACAAATACTTTAGAAGGTACTTGAAGGAAAAGACGGCCGGCCCAAAGTTTAAGTCTGGTGATTTAGTTTTGGGAAGAGACGGCGGATATGGCAATACGGCTGGTACACTATTCTTAGTTCTTGGTGAAACTGGAAAAGTTGATCCCTGCAAGGGTGGAAGGTGGTATAAAGCATATTGTCTAGTGAAAACGCAATCAGCGTGGAACAGGAAGTGCCACTATACTGTGGAACTTAGAGAAAAAGAAATTAAAACTTTTAGGAGCAAAAGATGACACGTTACAGAAGATCGCCTATGTGTAGTTATTGTTACGAGAGCGGGCACACAAAAAGAGGTTGTCCTACTCTCAAAAAGGAGATAGCAGAAGGCAGTGAATACGCGCAAAGGCACGCACCGAAACCCAGACTTTGTGGCTACTGTAAAGAACCAGGACACACAAGAAGGAAATGTGACGACCTTCACAGTGATAAGATTGATGCCATCCTAAAGAATAGGAGGTGGTCACAGCTTATTGTTGAAGACCTAAAAAAGTGTGGTGTTGGTGCGGGCACCGTCTTCGAAATAAAAGAAGGTACCGCTGATACTATCTATGGTCTTGTAACTGGGTTTTACATCCCGCATAAGCTGTGCTATAAGAAACCATCTTTTGGCTTCATAAAGGTAAGGTTTTTTATGGGCAGTGTAGAAAACCCGTCTTATAGCTGGAATTTTCATGGCCATTATCGTAATACAGAAGCTCTAAAAGAGCACATAATCAGAATCGGTGATGTATATAGAGTCAACGATCAAGGGGTTGCGTGGGACAAGATAACTCTCAGAGGCTCCATGGCCGATAGCGAAACATTCAAGGTGTTAGTTCGTATGGATAACCAGCCAATAGAAAGATTGCTTGCTAAAGATTTCCTATCTGGTAAGAACGGTATCGAAGATATATTTGAAGGTTCGACAAAGAAGGAGATATTTCCCTGCTAACTAACCACACACCGAACAAAGAACTTGACAAAATGAGAAAAATGTGCTATAATGAATCTCACGGCAGAGATCACCCAACACTTAAGCGAAGAGGAAAATAAAGATGGCTGTTGACTTTAAGACGTTCTTATCCGTATCTCAACATGTACTAAAAGCGAAACTCCCTATCATTATTAGGGGTAGACACGGGATTGGTAAGAGCGAGATTGTCTATCAAATTGCCGAGAAGATGGGACTTCCAGTAGTGGAGCGCCGCGCATCTCAGATGACAGAAGGCGACCTTATTGGTCTTCCCTCTATTGATGGCAATTCTACTACATGGAACCCGCCAGATTGGTTCAAGTATGCATGTGATAATGCTTGCCTTGTGTTCCTCGATGAGGTTGATCGCGGTACCGAAGAAGTGCGACAGGGTATCTTTGAGTTGAACGATAGTCGCAAACTCAACGGTCACACTCTTCACTCTGATACTGTTATTGTTGCTGCCATTAATGGTGGCGAACATGGAGCAGAATATCAGGTTGGTGAGATGGATCCCGCTGAGCTTGATCGCTATACTGTTTTCGATCTTGAGCCCACTGTTGAGGATTGGCTAACTTGGGCGAAGGATACCAACATCAATCAAGTAGTTTGGGACTTCATTAACAATAATCGCGCTCACCTTGAGCACGAGGGTTCTTTCGAGCCAAACAAGGTATATCCTTCGCGCCGCAGTTGGGTTAGGTTGAACAATACTTTAGAGTCTGCCTCTCTTCTTATGGAGAAGAACATAAAGGATCCTGCGATCTATACGCTAGCGCAGGCATTTGTGGGGTTCGAGGCAGCAGTAAAGTTTAAGGACTTTGTTTCCAATTTCAAGCACCTAGTGAGTGTCGAGGACATTATTGATAATGGTAAATTTGATCTTGTGAAGGATTTTGGTATCAACGATCACGCCGCTCTTATCGAAAAGATCGACCAATTGAAAAGTCTCCAAGTCAGCCTTACTGATAAACAAGTAAAGAACGTAGCAGAGTATTTTGCCATGTTGCCCGGCGAACTTGCAATGAAACTTCTGACTGTTGTTTTCAATGAGGCAGTAAACATGCAAGATGAGAAGGGTTCAAACCTAACTCGCTTTTGCAACCATGAACTTGAGAGTGGTACCCTTATTAAGGATTATGTGGTTGAGCTTATCCAAGGAGAGGCGCTCAAAGAGGAAGGGGAATAACAAATGTCAACAAAAGCACAAAAGACATATTGTAACGCGGCCTACACCAAATGGATGAACAAGTTAGCAAAGACGGCAAAGTCTAAGTTTGGCATCTCAATTGTTTTCTCAGACAGCCAACCAGATCAGTACCTTGGAGAACATGGTATGATAGTTGTCAATACAAAACAAACAAAAGAAAACCAGATGTTTTCATTATTGCATGAAATGGGGCATGCCCAAAACAGGAGTAAGGAGAACTTCAATAAGGAGTACGCGCTTTTACATAAGCATGATATGACTGGGATCCCTATTCGCTCTTATGCTTTTAGGGTTCAACTGCTAGAAGAAGAGATCCAGGCGTGGAGAAACGGCGAAAAGATAGCAGATAAACTAAATATCAAACTAAATAAAAGGGCATACGACAACTGCGCAGCAATTTGCGTAATGTCCTACATTGACTGGGCAGCTGATCGCGACTGGCAGGTGCCCCCTTATGCTTAGTAATTCCTATGAACTCGAAGAAAGAATCTAATAAGTCTTTTGACGGTATTCCCTCAACACATCTTAAAAAGGGAGACTTAGTAAAATACTATAGCTCTGTTTCTGATAGATGGTGTTGGGGCATCATTTTAGAGGACGAATCGGCGCACGTCAAAGCATACTGTTTCACTCGCAGTAAGATATTCTATTTGAATGGAAGAGTTCCTGGCCACGACGGTAAGAAAGTTTATGTTTTCAACAGCGGCACCACCGCGCACGTAGAGAAGGTATTGTAAATGATAGAGAACGACGAAAAGACTCCTGATTTCGATCTAAACAAGCACATTTTTTCTTTGTTGCAAGACGAACCGTTCTTCGCAGCGCTGTCTCGTACAATCGATAAGATGGCAACCTTTGCGATACCCACCGCAGGTGTCGGCATCAATAAAGATACAGGATACTTCGAGCTATATTATAACCCGATGTTCTTTGAGACATTGCCGGCAGTCCAGCGCAAAGGAGTTTTAAAACATGAATTTTATCATCTTATATTTGAGCATGTTACTGGTAGGCTGCCTGCTTCTGGACTAAGCCAACAGTGGAACGTTGCAACTGATCTTGCCATCAATAGTCATCTTGTTGGACAACTTCCTAAAGAGTGTTGCATGCCAGGAGAGGGAATCTTTTCTGAACAACCGATGTATAAAACTGCCGAATGGTATTTTGAGTCTCTTAACAAAGATGAGAAGTATCAGGAAGCTACGGAGGCATTGCCGGGAGCACAAGGTCAGCCACAACAAGGCGAAGGTCAACCCAGCGCTCCTGGTCAATTTGATAGCCATGACACATGGGGAAAAGCAGATGCTCAAACCAAAGACATTGCCAAAGAGAGGCTCAAAGAAGCGGTCAAAAAAGCTGCTAAAGAGTGTGATGAAGGTCGTGGCTGGGGCACTGTTTCGCAAAATGTAAGGAAAGAGATTCACGAGAGGCTAGTAACGCAACCTCTGGATTGGAAGAAGGTTTTGCGATACTTCATCAAGACCTCGGTAAGAGCAGATAAGAAATCTACGATCAAGAAGATTAATCGCCGGTACCCTTACATCCATCCAGGTCGAAAGACTACTCGGCGAGCAAAGATTGCTATTAGCATTGACCAGTCAGGCAGTGTGTCTGACAAGATGTTGGGGGGGTTCTTTGCTGAGTTGAACGAGTTGGCCAAGCTGGCCGAGTTTACTGTTGTTCCTTTCGACCATCAAGTCTTTGAGGAGAAAGTCTTTGTTTGGAAGAAGGGGCAAACCAACAAGAAAGAACGAGTGCTGTGTGGTGGTACTTGTTTTAATGCGCCGACAAAGTATGTCAATGACCACAAGTTCGACGGACATATCATTCTTACGGACATGTACGCTCCCAAACCTATTGCTAGCAAGTGCCAAAGAATATGGATGACAGACCGCGATGGGGCCAGCCACCCTTACTTCAAAACTAATGAGAAGATTATTGTTATCAATACATGAAAATAAAACTACTTATTATATGAGGTGGAGGTAAAGATATGTCCAAGTCTTACGACGATGATGATGATCTGTTTGATAGCTACATAAAAGAAATGAAAGAAGCGGCTGAGGAAGAAATGAGAGATATTCCATACCTAAGTGAAGCTTCTTGCACTTTACAGGATTACATGAATGCGTGGATTCTCTGGAACAGTGGCAAAAGCATAAAGGAAGATGCGGCTCTGTATACAGAATATCTCCTCCAAGTTGTTTCAAAGAGGGCAGAAATTGTCAGCACAAACATCCAATGAAAGGGAAGAAAATGCTAGTGAGCAGCCATGAAGAACAATTGATTCCGGATACTACAAAGCAAGACGAAGAGGATGTATTCCGCGAAGACACTCAAGAATACACGTATGAAAACGCTATGGCCCTCAACAAGGAGAAGTTGATTACTCTAACGAAGAAGGCCATAGAGAAAGAGAGTGAAAGAAAGGAAAACGTCAATAAAATTGATCCTGCTCTCTTCGGTCAGAGAGTTAGAGAGTTTGCGTGCAATATTGTGGAGTGGACGCATATTAGTGCAACTGCCGGCGAGTGGAATTTCACTTACGGTATGCATACGGTCGATGAAAAATATTTGAATGCCACCGCGAAAGAGGTGAAAAGGATTCTTCCAGATGTAATGGTGATTATAAAGTCCGGCAAAGCAAGACACATCTTTATTACGTGGATGAAGGAAGTATGATATTTCTCGATGAGAGAGTAAGAGAAGAGTCTGGTTTGTATCGCGGGAAGTATTTTATTACTTCTCGTTTAGTAAGCGGGCTAAGAAGGTTCACCATTAAAAGATATGACAACGATGGTATTATTTCAGTGTTTGGTAACCCAGATGGTTTCGGTACCAAGTGGAGTGCGCAAAGATGGATTTTCGGCGTAAAAGGAGTTTAGACGTCTTCTGTTACTATGCTATCATAGTTTATAGTGGGCTATGGCTAAGGAATGTTTAATGCGAAAGGATAAATAATAGTGGACCCCTATCCGAGTTGTTCTCTTTATGAATTTGTGACCGGACTTTTCAACAAAAAGAGTCACATACTTTACAGACCTTTAGAAGTTCAGGATGGCGAGAACATAAAGATGTTATTGTTGCACTTCATCAAAAGATCTGGATATAAACAGGTAGAAAACCACGACTACGGAACTCTCAGCAAAACGCTTTTCCAGCACCATGCACAGGAAAGAGAGATAACAATGAAGGTGTTTTGTTCTACTAATAAAAGTTGCACCAAGAAGACGTTGGTGTTGGAGTGTAATGAAATCTTGCCTTTTTGAAGGAGTTGAAGTGGTAATTTATACAGACGGGGTTGAAACAATTTTAGGGCCCATTCAGTCCGAGAAGGATATTCTAAAGTATTACTTCTTGGAAGGCGGAAGCAGGAAGATAGAAGATTATACCAGACGAGTTGTTCAAGTAGAGAATCTTAGTTCATTAATCAGCGGTGGTTCACTTATCCACCCGTCATTTGACGAAGACGAAAGGAAAGTAAGTTGAAAAAGAAGTTTGTAGCAGTAGTAGTTTTAGAGCATCCAATATACGCAGCACTGGCCAGTGTAGTGGATCAGGAAGAGTTTGATACCATAGAAGAGGCGCGCGAGCATTCAAGTAATCTACTTGAAGCCAAAGAGGCCCCCTTCGTGTTAGATGATTATACTAAAATGCTCGCCACCGAACGAACGGAAAGCGGATACTATTGATGTTTTTTCTTCCATTTAGCGGCCAGAAAGAAATACAAAAAGATATTTACGAGTCGCTTACTGTCTTGGACGATAAGCTAAGGTGGTTGAAGGAAGGCAGTAAAGAATTCAAGACTCTTTGGAACGAAAGAGAGGAACTCTTCGAGTGGAGAAATTGGGTAAGATGCAACATGGGCTGGTATTCTTTTGAACCCAAAAAGCCCCCAGAGGAAAGGTATTTGTCATTCTATGATTGATGAAAAGGAGAAAAGTTATGTTTAGAAAGATATCAGATTTTGTCAGGAGTCATCCAATTGCGTGGTCACTGTTCTTGACCGGCCTTAGTGCGTTTTGCGCCTTCCTTTGTTTGGGCTCTGTAGTAAGTCATTTAGCATATGCTCAAATTTCAGGTGCAATATTTCCCATGTTTTTGTTTGGCATCAACGCATGGTCAACTGTGTTTAACATGCAAGCCTTGTTATACCACTTGAAAAACAAATAGATAAATCTACTTATCTTATGCGCTTTTTTACTAAACACTTGGATGAGGTGGGAGAGACTTATCTCCAACACTGTAAACAGGCGCTTAAGATTTCTTTTAGGCATCTACTGGCAGCTAGCATGCAATTGGTGCATGCTATCTTTCCTTTTGTTAGTCCTCCGCGCGGCACAGATGTAGATAGCATGCTCTCATTCCTAAGCGCTAAAAGCCCAAACGCTAGAAAGAAGAAAAACCTTGAAAAGCTTTCTCGGTAGAATATTCGAATACACCATACTAATGCTTATTGCCTTCGTCTGCTCATATACGCTTACGATGTGCTTAAGCGTCGTTTACAGCATCGTAAGCAAGTCATCGAACTAGTTTCAAGTGTGGTGTGATACGCATCACACGATTTCCCGGCTTATAGCTTGACACGATCAAAAAACTGTGCTATAATATAGCAGGAAAGGGATCACAGGTAACTAAATGGATTTTCAAGAGGCGATCAACAGTATGGTAAAAGAGGTAGACTTCAACAAGTATAGTAGTGTTCAGCTATCTTACCTTCGCGACGAGATTGGCAAGGAGATCGGACGTAGGTTCCAAGCACGAGTGAATAGTGAAACAGAAGAGAACACTTATGACTTCAATTGTAAGGCTCTCCGCGTACAGAGCATCCAACAGTACATGGAAAACAAGGAAGCGTCGCAGAAGCGGGCTGACACGCTTCTAGAAGGTCTTTCCAAGCAGGATAGAAACAAGGTTGAAAGTCTGCTAGACTTGCGCAAGCATGCTATCAGACATGAGAGTTTGCATCCTGGTGCAACCGAAAAGCTTACTTCTATGTTGGTTTACCAGTTGGAAGAGTTTGGCATTGATAATCCCGAGAAGGTTATCAGCCGCTTGTCATAAAAACTTTTAATGGGCTTTGGGGAGTGTGCCCTTGAACATTCCCAAACAACAAAGGATAGAGAAGTATGTCGATGGATAAAGAAATGATGATGGCAGAGATTGCAACGCTGAAAGCACAACTTGAAGCCCAAAAGAATGGCGTTTCCACTATGGAAGTGTCTGACTATAAGGGTAACCCGGTTGTACAGTTTTCTGGTGGTAACTTTCGCCCATTTAGTATGGGTGTTGGTAAGTGCCGGGCCATTCTAAGCCATACGGATGAACTTGGTGAATTTGTAAAAACAAATACAAAGAATTAAGTTGGGTGGTTTTGGTATTTGTACCCACAGAAACAAATACCTTGCGGGGTTGTTAGCTCAGTTGGTAGAGCAATAGACTTTTAATCTATTGGCCATAGGTTCGAACCCTATACGACCCACCAAGAAAGCAGATATAATGCACATTTGTCCAATAGAGATTATGGCGGTTATTGGTATCATACCAACTATTCCATATCTCATAACTAAGGTGAGAAGCTATGTCAGAAGAAGACAATAAAGACGAAGAAACAATTAGAGACACCCTTAAGAAAGCTTGGGCGGCCAAAGATACACGACTGAAGATTCTCATGTCTGCCTTGAATGACATTGCAGAGAGAGAGTGTAAAGACCCATCTGAGATCGCAATAGAAGCTCTTGAAGAGGTGAAAGGGCAAGACACAGAATGAGAAAAATAATGTGCGCTTTATTATCCATCCTTTGTACTGGTTGTATCGTTGTGTCAGAAAGCGCACACACTTACCGCGAAACGGAAGCGGAAGAAACTTGTGATGTAGAGCCATATTCTTATGCGCCAGACTATTGTGATGTTTATTCCGACGAAGAATGTTGTGAGTGGTATGTGGGAGATGGGTGTTATGAAACTTGGTGCTATGATTACTACTACTGTGATTGGTATTATTATAGTACGGCTTGCTATTACTAAAAAGGAGAAAAAGTTATGCCATGGACATATAACAAAATGGGATATCCCGGAAAGAAAATTGGTAGTTTGTTTGGTGTGATTACTCACATCATGGAAAATAGATCAGTCGATGATGAACAGATATCTGAATTGACAGAGATGAAAAGGAGGTATTACCAAGATAGGTACATTACTCCGAAGGATCTAAATCTGCTAATCAATATTGCTTCTTCTGCGGAGGAAAAGAAGAAGGGTAGGAAAAAGAAGTGATAAAACATATTGTCTTGGGGCTCTTCATGGTTGTTACCTGCTGGGCATTGTCCGGTTGCGTTGCACATGCAGTAATAGATGATGGCGGCCACTCGACTTGGAACAACCATATGTATTATCAACATTACAATGACGATAGATGCAGGGTATATAGCCGCCAACATAGGCATTACCACAGAAAGCGTCATTGTAGTAGTGATCACAGACATAAGAATCGCCGGCATCGTCGCTATAGGAGGCACTAATTTATGACGGAGCCGCTATTCCACAAGGGGGATATATTACACTTGGAGATACATCCGCATGCGAATGGTCTCTTTCAAGATAGGCATATGATAGTGGTGGAGGATGCAATAACTGCGCGCGACCATTCCCATGTGCTGTATAACGTTTATGATATACAAACACGCGAGCGGACCAGTATTTTAGTGCCGCGTGACCGACAAGATAAAGACTGGAAGAAGATTGCCTAACATCGACTCAGGAGAGATAAAGATGACCGACCAAGAACGAAATAACCTTACAACCGCGATGTTTAGTTCATCGTTTCCAGTAAACCCTCTACCGTTTGCCAATGGGGTCTTTGACCTAGTAAAGGAGCAAGGAACGGATGCTATCAAAAGCGATGAGGCGAAGAGAGTTTTGTGGGTATTGATGGCACAAGCATACGGCCAAATGGCAACAATTGATCTTAGCGATGAGTGGGATCGTCTGTATCAAGCAGAGGAGAGCAAGTAACGTGAAGACTCTATTTTATTCACTTTTCATCTTCGTTGTTGCGCTTTTGGTGCTCATAAGCTTCTTTTTGGTTGGCCTTTTAGGTGAAATGAGAAATGTGGAAAACATTTGTGGAGATTGCGAGGGTGACCTTAGTGCGTCTGGTTATCAAGTTTGTGTAGGCGAGTACATAGTTTTTGAGTGTAAGGGTAGTGGATGGACCAAAGCTTTTGAGGTCAAAGAAGGTGGTCAAAGTTTGAGCAATCTCTTTGACTTCGATGGGGAAACTAAATGATGCTTATAAATGGACTAGAAAAGAAGTTTTATGTGGTTCTCGACCCAATGCCAGACAGAGTATCGCCTAAGTTTCTAGCAGAAGACATGAGCTTGGAGGATATTTGGTATGAGACTGATTACACCGGACTAATGATGTTATCAAGAGGAGGTTTAGACCCTCTCGACATCATGGGTATATTCAAAGGCAAGAGAGCATCTAAGGCATTTGCCAAGAAGGCATTAGCAGAAGTAAGAAAGGTAGTAAAAAAATGACCCTGAAACTAACGTGGAAACAAGTTGATAAGTATGTCACCATTTGTGAGAGGTGGAATGAGGAACCACAACTTCATGACATAGAGTATTCTTTAGTAGTAAAGGAAGAAGAGGCACAGCCTTTTGGGAGTTGGTTTGGCCCAGGAAACCACAAGAAACCTGGCAGCCAGTATATCGTCATTCAACCTGATGGGTATTCTGGGACATGAAATGAAGTTCAAGAAAGGTGACTTGGTGAAGCAGTCACACGTTAGAGCAACCACCGATGCACCGATTCACTTTGGCATTGTTGTGGAGGCTAACGCTTCCGTTAATGAGAAAACAGGATCTAGAGAGGTTCAAGTACATTGGCCATCGGTACCTTATTGGCGCGTACATCCTTGGATTAGAATGATCGAAAGCGAACTTGAAAAGGCGGGAAAGTGAAAATAGAAGTGGGTGATTTTGTTATGACTAACGATGAGTTCTTTTCGCCTGGACAAAAGGGCATTGTTACAAAGAAGCATCAGGACAATTATTATAAAACCGATGGGACTCCCTACTATAGTACGAACTCGGTAACAGTTTATTGGTTTGATTATGGCTCTACTTCGGGAGTAAAAGAAAGATACGTGGAGAAAGTAAATTGACCTTAAAAACAGGCGACTTAGTAAAGGTTGGTTATGTATATCACGGATGCGGACTAAACAACAAGACAGCCATTTATTTGGGAGAGCTTCCGCCCGTTGGGGCATTGAAGGTGGTGAATCACGCACTTTGGGCAACTGCTTCTACCTTCCAAAAGGAACCATATCAGATTATTGATAAGGGTATCTTGGAATACCTAACAAAGATAGGATAAACAAAGTGGAAAGTAAAGAAATAAAATTGAAAGTTGGAGATTTAGTTAGGTGTTGGGATATGTTTACACACCCACGAAAAGAAAGGGTAGGTATTATAGTTGATTTTGATGCCGATGGCGATCCTGTAATGTGGACAGACCATGGCATAATGGTAGAGTGGTACGATAGGGTGAAACCTAATGTAGTGCCGCTTGACTTATCCAAGCGGCGCTTGTAGTGCCGCTTGACTAATAGAAGATGCTGCTCAAGACAATTGTTGTTTTTTTAGTGTCTTATGCTTTCTTGACCGTTTTTGAGAGAATGTATCCGGCAAGAGAAAGGAGAAAGGGTAATGGCAGAAAGAACATTGGCAAAGATGGTTCATGACTTCGAATGCTCGCTTGATGAGTATAAAAGGGGCAATATTGATGAAGAGGTGTTGAAGACGAATTTTTATAGTCTAAAAACAGGCATTGCAAACATCGTTTCAAGGTATTGTGATGACTTTTCGTGTGTTGAATATTATAACGAGCTTACAAAGCTTGCACTAGACTCAGTTGAAGAGTCAAGACAAGAAGAAAAGAGTAAAGATGATCAAAGCGTTTAAGGTTCTTTTGGAAAACAACGAAAGTGGACAAATTGAGACAGTTTATATGTGGAAAGGCGTTGCAAGTCGTAAAAACGTGCGCAAAGTAACAGACCCAGAGCTAAGGCGAGCAATGAAGGATTGGAAAGCAAGAGAAGTGGTAGTTTCAACAGCACACAAAGTGATGCTAAAAGAGAAGAGCTATGGTGAATACTATGTGGAGTATAACAACGCATAAAGTGTGGTGTGATACGGCTCACACAGATCCCGTGCTTTGTACTTGCCTTTTTGTGGTTATTGTGCTATAATATACAAGCAAGAGAGATCACCCTACACTAAAAGGAAGAATAATATGGGTATTAGAAGTAACGTAGTAGTAGCACTAAGAACAGAAGCTTATAACGCTCTTACCAAAGATATGCAAGAATGGCTAAAGAAAGACAGCCATATCACGCATTGGGCGTGTGATTTACCGGCAAGTTTTGATTATTCTAAAGATGACGGTGTTGCTTTCATGTGGGATCAAGTGAAGTGGTATAGTGAAGAAGACCCAGAGCTTCTTGAGTTGTATAGTGCGCTACACGAGCTGGAAATGTATGATGATTTGGTTGTTATAGTAGCGTGCTCAGAGTATCCAGGTGATCACCATGGTGATATGGGCTCTTGGTATAGTAACCCATGGGAGTTCTATAAATATACTGTATGTGATATAGGCGGAGTATTTGACTCGCCAAGTATGATGTGAGACGGCTCACGTCATATCTGAAAAGAAAGGCAAAAGAAGTGCAAGCAACCCATAGACCCATAAAAGACGCCGAAAGGCGCACTAAAAACCGCTTCAATGAGCATACTTTGGTAGAGGTTAGGCATAGTATAAACACAGGAAGCTGGATTCTTTTTGAGAGTGTAGAGAAAGACGATAAAGGTAGGTTCGCTAAATGGGCAGGTTGGATTGCTGTTAGTGAAGTTGAAAGGATGAAAGGATAAAAGGATGATGAAGACAATGACGGTTTTGATGGTAGTTGAACGACTTATGACTTTTGCTTTTGTTATGTTGTTGCTCGCCAAAGGTGCGGCAATGATGGACTTGGTTGAAGTAGACATTTCTTGGTACACTGTTTTAGCACCTTTGGGAGTCAATTTGTTGTTGCTTCCTATTAGTGCTTTGATTGTCAAGAAACAACTCCACTAAAAGGAAAAGGATAAAAGATGGCATACACTATGACACACAAAGAGATTGCAAATGGGTTGGCCGAAAAGGAGTATGGTCAGCCTAGTAGTTATTGGGTTTCTAGTTATAAGCCCGAGCTGTGGGATTTGCGCGCAGTGTATAGTTCTTATACGGCTGTGCGGTTGCTTGATGCACTTGAGAGGCTCAAGGCATGGTTGGGAACGTCCGAAGTTGATGACTTGATTAGTGCCGCAGAAAAGAACGTGAAAGGTTAAAAGATGCAAGATTTTCGTACACAATTACAAAGACACGAACAGTTTAATTATGCTAATAAACTAGTTGATGCTGGCGACTATAAACTATCCATCCAAGCAAATGAGGCAGCATATTGTTCGCCTCGTCGTGTTCTTGATGATGTGTATGGTTATAAGTCTTTTGAGGTTGTCATTAAGAGGTTTTATGGTGATAAAGCAAGCGTTTGGGTCCACCCTTCTTCTATTGAAGGGTTGGATGAGAAGTTTAGCGAGTTGTTTTGTTCCGAGGACAACATTGGTGGATATATGAAGGTAAAGGATATTCAAGAACTATACGAGTTTTTGTCTATCGGCGCATTCAAGAACGAGTAAGTTTTTGCCCCGGTTTTTTACCCATTTAAACGCCTAAAACGGCACTTTTTGAGAGAGAAAGAAAGAGAAGCACTTATGTCAGAAGAAACGTGTAAAGTGTGTGAAGCAGAAGCCTATGAAAAGACCATGACAGAAGAGTCAAATGGTGATACTATTTGCACCGAGTGCTATGATGAAAAACACTATAACGCAATTGAGTATAGCGAGAGGTGGTAAAAGATGTTAGCAGACGTGATTAAAGTATGCGAGATTGAATGGCAAACAGATGGTGAAGAGGTCGATCTACCAGAAAACGTAACAATTGACATTGGTGAGCTTGATGCTTTTGAGTTAGAGGATGAAGACCAGATCAACGATGCTATCACCGATCACTTGTCAGATATTTATGGTTACTTGGTTGAGGGCTTTACTCGAATGGAATGGGTATATTAGGGTGAAAAAAGGCGATAAAGTGTGGTTCACCGATCCAGATGAGGGTTTATCGAGTGGGTGGTATAATATAGATTATGTTTGTGGAGAAGTATACTCTCTTAGCAACGAACATAGCAATGTTGAAGCGTATAAAGAAGAACTAAGCAAGGAACAAAGATGGCATTCACAATGACACACAAAGATATTGCAGAAGAACTAGCATCGAAAATGATGGATACTCTTTTATTGGAAGAACTACTACAAAGGGCATATGAAACACTGTGCAGCCAGTATGAAGACTACACAGAAGTAGAGTTGCTTGAAGCAATAGAAGAACATAAAGAAGACTTGGGAATGGGGCGCGCTTATGACGTTGATGATCTACTAAATGCAGCAGAAAAGAACGTCGAGCTTTACAGCAAAAGCATTGCGCAAGGATAAAAAAGAATGCAATACATGACAGAAATAGAATGGTATGAAAAGGATCTAGAGCGGTATAGAAATATGTCGAAAGAACAAAAAGAAGAGATACTAAGCCGGATAGAAGATCTAGAAGAAAACTATAAAAAACAGATGGAAAGCGTGCAAAAGCTAAAAGCATTCTTCAGTGGTAAAACAAGAAGTAAGAAAAGGTAAAAGAAAAGAAAAGAAATAAAGATGCCAAAAGATAATGATTGGGGACATATACTACCAGTAGGAACAATTGTATGCGATAAAGAATATCCAGAAGATGTGGGTGTTATAATAGAAAGAAACATAAAAGGGTATTATAAGGTATATTCAATAACAGGGCATTGGCCAACAAGCAACAGGTCTGAATGGTATAATAGAGCATATGTAGAAGACGGGTGTAATGTGGTAATAGAGTCGAGTAGATGCAGAAAAGAAAAAAGGCAATGAAAAGAGGTGATATCATAAGAGATAGAGAACATCCAGAAGTAGTGGGAATTGTTATAGATAATGTAGGAAGCTCAACCGCTCCAGCAGGAGCATACAGAGTATATCCACTAAGTGACAATTGGTCATACAAAGGAAACCCCACTACGTGGTTTAATAGTGCATACATAGAAAACCTATTTGAAGTTGTTGGATAAAAAGAAAAGAAAGCACAAGAAAAAGGCAATTATTGCCATGTGTAGGATAAAAGGGCTTGGTATATACAATAGAAGAAAAAGGGAAGAAACGCTAAGGTATTATATAAAAAGAAGCACCGGAAGGCTGCGACTTAGTACATAGTAGGCAAAAACCTGTCAATACCCCTTTTTGTGAGCCACATCACATATCCCGAATAAAAGGCTTGCGTTCTTCTGCTATGTGTGCTATAATAAAGAGGTAGAGAGATCACGTTACACTAAAAGAAAAAGAAACAACGTTTCAACAGGATAAAAGAACATGACAGAAGCAAAAAAAGACTATAGAACCATTAGCGTTACTAATATGCCTAGGCCAGTATTAGAAGCCTTCTTAAGCGGCGATCTTGATTGGGAAGAAACATATGCAAAGTACCCTGGTGCAAACTATTATATTAGTGTGCTACCACCTGCACCACTAAGTGACATCTTTGAGCCTATTAATCACGATTGTGCAATATGCGGTGATGACTGTATTGATGATGCACATAGTCCCAATAACTCTCGACCAATGGATGACGAATGGACGCGCTAGCCGGCTTTCTCACTATTGGCTTTTTGAGCCTACTTCTAGTAGTTTCATGGGCCGATAGAACCTACAACCTCTCAGACGATTAACACAACAGAAAAAGGATACACAACTATGCGAGCTATTACTAAAGATGCCTTCAACGCTTTCAAGTCTAACGCCAATTGGTCACGTGATAACACGTATGTCCAAAGTGATGGTAGTACCACGGATTTGTACCTCCATTCCAATAAGATTGCTACTAAAGATAACGCTACTGGTACTGTAAAGATCACCACTAGTGGTTGGAATACTCCTACCACAAAAGAAAGGCTAAAACCCTTTGCTTCTGTATACACAAATAAAGGCGATCTTTATTGCAACGGTATGCAATGGAATGGTGAATGGATTACTGTTGAATAGTATTATATAATAAATGGAACGTGATGCCGCTCACACCCTTTGTGTGACGGCGCTCACAAAAACACCGATAGCAGGCTTGACATATCCATAATGATCTGCTATAATAGACGAAGACAGAGATCACTTCCGATCATTCCCTAACCGCCCGAAAAGGCAAGGAAAAACACTATGACCAATTCAAACAACAAAAAGTCCGTAAAGCGCAACAATTTCAAGGATGTGCAGATTTGCTATATTCTTGAAGGTATTGAAGGCGTTTCTAACCTTACACCTTTGCCCGGTAAACCTACCCTTATTCAAGCCATTAATGGCTTGAATGATAAAGGTATGGACGTCAATGATTTGATTGACTTTACCGCGACTAACTATCCTGGTGGTGGTGGCCGAGGGCGCGCTTCTATTACCATTGGTGAATCGCGTACTTATAAGGTACAAGCGGTCAAAGATGGTAGCGTTTTCTTGCGCCTTCCACTATCTACTTTGAACGTCGAGAAGGGTGACACTGTTAGTGTATCCTTTGATGATGGAAAGGTTGTTGTTACTAACAGCTAATACTATACTATAAAAAGTGTACGGGTTCCCTGTTTCGCCCGGCTTGATCCTTTTTAGAGCGCCCCTTAGTGGGCGCTTTTTTTATATACTATATAAGACTTTAAAAAACGTAATAGAAACAAGCACATAGACCCCCTCCCCCCCTACCCCGAATCTATGTCGTAAGTCCCCGATATTGCTATGCTTTTGCCTTAGTACACGCTCGTTATCTCTAAGAGATTTTCCAAGTTTATAAATAACACCCCAAAAATATACCGTAAAAAATATTTGTAGATATTTATAATGTATGAAGCTTATAATGGAAAACTGGCGAAAGTATCTCAAAGAAACTGATAGAGAATCTATCCAATATGATTTCCAAAGAGAACTCTTAGAAGAAGGGAAAATTTGGGACTTCATTAAAGATAAAGCAGCAGCTGCCAAAGAATTTAAAGACAAAGCATACGAAAAATATCTAAAACTGTTTATAGAAACAGCTAACAAGATTGAAGACAAAAAAGCCCCAATAAAAGAATTTATTAATAAATATATTCCTCCAGCTGCCCAAGTAGCAGTATTGGGTGCAATTGGTTTGGGTTTGGCTGCGGCAGGAAAAGGCAAACTAGCGGCTAGTGTAGTTTCGGGAAATGTTAATGTGGAAGATATTGTAAGAGAGTTACTAACATTGGCAGAAGAAAACAAAAAAAAAGTAACCGAAGGCATGGCAATTATCGCAATTAGCAAAATTCTCCCAACTGAAGAGCTGGGCCACGGCAAGGATCATGAATGTCCGAGTGCTGAATGTGAAAGCAAAATCCAAGCAAAGATTAAAGCAATTGAGAGTGGGAACTTTGAGCCTATACAAGTGTGTCAGCAGAAGCCTGTTGTTACTGCTAGATTGCAAGGCAAAGAAGATTATGTGGGCAGCCCCAAAACAGGTATGACGGAACCGTTCTATCATATATTGAATGGACATCATCGTTTCCTGGCAGCTCAAAGACTTGGAATGACAGAAGTGCCAGTAGTAAAGGTTCAAAGATGAAGCTTGTGTGGAATATAGCAACTAAATGAAAAAGATAAAACTTGTACTATCAGGGTCAGGAACACGATACCCGGTATTTGCAGGCGCGATAAGAAAGCTATTAGAAGACGGATATGAGATAGAAGAAGTATGTGGAACTTCTGGTGGTGCTATTGTTGCTGCTGCACTAGGGACAAACTATAATCCAGCAGACCCGGAAAAGAGTATTGACGACCTAATGAAATTGTTGTATGAGTCGCTCCCAGGTCCGCTCTTAGACCCGAACTGGTTCCCCATAGGTACTAGGGGCATATTCAAAGGGAATAAGATTCTAAAAGAGTTTAGAAAGCAGTTTCCTGGGGGCTTTGGTGATACTAATATCCCAGTAAATATTGTTACGTTTAATATGGAAAGGGGAGTACACAAGATATGGAATGCAGATGATAATGTAAGTTTACCACTCTGTGTGAGAGCTAGCATGTCTTTGCCATTTGTGTTTAACCCTGTTAGGATAAACAACGAACTCCATATTGATGGGGGTGTTACTGCTAACTTCCCATTGGATGTGTTTGGTGATGGTGAAAATGTCATTGGTCTCAGATTCAAGTCCAGCATGGGAAAGAAGAGACAAGTAAAAAATAAAATCGACCTTATCAATGCCACGATTGATGGTATGATGGAATCTGCAATGGCAGAACATATGGCTGATGCCATCTATGCTCGCACATGCTTTCTAAAGACCAGTCACGGGGGATTGGACCTCTTGATGAATAAACAGGATGTTAGAAAGCAAGTAGAGGAAGGGTATAATAGCATGAGGTCGTTTCTTTCAAAATAAGTTCTCGTCCATTATAGCAGATCACTTGCCCCATGTCAAGCGCTTTGTCTGTGTTTCTCTGAAAATAATTTTTTTATTCTCGCGGATTGCCTTTAAAGGGTTGGTGTGAGCAAAAAACCGCGAAAAAAAGCGCGAAACTTCAATGCCTAAACATTTTGTGCTAAACTAGTTATAGTGAAAGGAATTTCAATATGAAGCTGACGAAAGAACAAAAAGACTTAGAAGATTTGCTAATCGAAGAAGCGCTGGTTCGGAAATCTATTTTGGCAACACTAGAAAAGGAAAAAACAAAATGAAAAAGCTTACTACACTTATAATTGCCGCTATGGCATCACTAAATTTTGCTTGTATGGTCGATAGACCATATGACGATGTACCATCAGAGGATATCCAATATGAACTGCTTCACATCTCTTTCTCCAACTCAACCGATGAAGAGGTTGATGTTGGCGGTGGTTTCCTGATGGGAGACATCGGAGAAATAAAGAACATAGACAATCCAGCAACGATTGGTGGGTTCCACGACGACGAATATACTTCTCTCGAAGTCATCATGCATAATAGAAAAGGTGCAGCAATGGTGATGCTTTCTATCTTTGGTGGTATTACCCACGAAGACCTCATTCCAGGTACCGTACATCAGTTTCTTCCTAATACCGCGAACAGGGATGGACTCTCAGTTGAAGCAATTGTGTGCTCTGGAGATGGCGCACCAGGAGACTGGAGTTATGACGACATCTCGAACTTGGTTCAAGTAGAAGTAGAGAACACAGAAATTCCAGGACAAAGACGCTTGAACTTTACTACTTATACTGAGGACGACGTTGCAACAGGGCACCTAGATGTCTCCATTGAGGAATAATAAGATGAAAGTAACTAAAAAGCAACTAATACAAATCATTAAAGAGGAAATCAAAGAAAGCCGATATCAAAAGCTTCTGGTTCGCGAATGGGACGAAGAAACATGGAAAAAAAAGCGTGAAGAAATCAAAACCATGGTTGACAACAAACTGAACGACATGGGAAGCGGGGATTGGAGCGAGAATGTATATGCGGCGCTTGAAGAGCTGGTTGGGGATGGCACCATCACCGCGGCAGAATCAGCAGCGTATTCTGACACCATTGGTTCTGGCCGGCAACATTAATATTTAAAGAAGAAAATAAATAACTACTTATACTGAAGACTGTGTTGAAACCGGACATGTAAACATTATAACAGGAGAATAGAAGTGAAAATAAAAATGACAGAAGAGCAACTGAAAAAAATAATTGTA
>LWDU01043241.1_pt1 | contig 21444 bp, 21 predicted proteins | sample 727161 | NCBI WGS metagenome assembly LWDU01 (sample SAMN04566230, study PRJNA314399) | hydrothermal vent metagenome | isolation source: deep sea hydrothermal plume seawater | place: Mexico: Gulf of California, Guaymas Basin | collected 2004-07-11
ACGAAATAGGCAAGCATTTTATATTCTCTGGATAGAAATACCATTGCCCCTTCATGGATAGCATCAGCAATTTCGGTCATTTTTTCGTTGCCTGCCGGTTCATCATCCACGCTTTCAAAAAGTTTCCAGGCAATAATCATTCCGAACAACCCAAATACGACCGATAAATATACATAATTCTGCGACACATCAAAAGCAGCCATTACCAAATACAAAACCATGGCAAAGCCGATAAAGATCATTTCACCTTTATGTTCCCTTAACATCCTGTTCAATCCTCCGTTGATTTATTCTTTATTGAGTTCTTTCAGCGCCACTTCCACTGTTTGCACCGCTTGTTTCATAACCTTATTTAATAGACCTGAATCTTCTTTATCAAATGGGGACAATACATAATCAACAATATCATCTCTATCTTCGGGCCGCCCGATTCCTACGCGAACCCGCGCAAATTCTCCTGTCCGCAATGATTGAATCGTTGATCGAATTCCCCGTTGCCCACCATCGCCTCCTTTAAACTTTTTTTTAATCTTGCCAAGAGGAAGGTCGATATCATCATGAACCACCAGCAATTGCTCTGGTGAAAGACCAAAAGCGGAAAGCAACGATTTGGCCGCTTTTCCGCTCTCATTCATATAAGTCCTTGGCTTTGCTATAACAACTTCAAATCCTTCAACTTCTCCTTTGCCATATAAGGAAAAATATTTGTGATGCCTCAACTGAATATTGTATTTTTCAGCCAGGTTATCTGCCACCCAAAATCCCGCGTTGTGCCTTGTCAGTTCATAGCGTGGTCCGGGGTTACCGAGACCCAGAATTACAAACACCTTTTAATTTAACCGTCTTCTTTCTTGGCATCAGCATCTTCCGATGCAACAGTTGCAGCCTCTTCGCCTTCCTCACCTTCCGTTTCATCCTCTTTCACTTTTTCTTCATAGGCAGTAACCACAACATCAGTGAGCGGAGTAAGTATTTCTAAATCTCCTTCCACCACAAGGTCGGACACATGAAGCATCTGATTAAGTTGTAGGTCACCCATTGGGACTTCAATTTTTTCAGGGATATTCCTGGGGATGCTCTCTATTTCCAAATGACGCAGGACATGATTGAGTATTCCGCCCATTTTTTCAGCTGGAGAAGTACCCACCAGATACACTGGAACCTTAACTTTGATTTTTTTAGTAATATCAACTTCAAGGAAATCCGCATGCAACCAACCTGACTCCAATGGATGAGCTTGATACTCTTTCAGCACCACATTCCGACTGGAATCTCCTTCGATGTTGAGTTCAATCAATGCGTTCCGACCTTTTTCTAAAAGGAGCTTCTTCAGTTCCTTGGGATTCACAACCAGTTTGAGGTTGTCGTTTAACCCATACATTACCGCAGGCATGGCTTCTTCGTTTCTAAGTTTACGAATAGCCGATTTGCCAGTTACTTCTCTTAATTTTCCCACTAAAGCAGACATTCTAAACTCCAATTGATGTGATATAAGCTACGAAATCGCTACACAAAACCCATAACGCATAGCTCTGATTTTTTATTCCTTGGTTGAGTCGAATAACGAACTTACCGAGGTTTCCTCGTGAATCCTTAAAATTGCTTCGCCCAATAACGGCGCTATTGAAAGCACCTTGATCTTCGGGTTTTGGGCCAATTCATCCCTCAAGGGAATACTGTTTGTTGTCACCACCGATTTGATCGGAGAGTTCCTAATCCGTTCTCCCGCAGGACCAGAAAGTACCGCATGAGAACAGCAAGCATGGACCTCTTTGGCCCCCGCTCCCAATAACGCATCAGTCGCTTCCATCAGTGTTCCCGCAGTATCAATCATATCGTCCACAATAAAGGCCACCTTATCCTTAACATCACCAATAATATTCATAGCCTTGGCTTCGTTGGGAATATCCCTGCGCTTATCGATAATAGCCAGAGAGCTATTCAGCCTCTTGGCATAAGCTCTGGCCCGTTCCACTCCTCCTGCATCAGGGGAAATAACAATCATATTTGGTAAATCAAGTTTGCGGATGAAGTCAATCAGAACATTAATCGCAAACAGGTGATCCACAGGAACATTGAAGAACCCCTGGATCTGCCCGGCATGTAAATCTAACGTTAATACCCGATCTGTTCCTGCTGTCTCAAGCAAATCGGCAACTAGTTTAGAGGTAATTGGCACCCTCGGTTCATTTTTGCGATCCTGCCGCGCATAGCCATAATATGGGATTACCGCGGTGATTCTTCTTGCCGACGATCGACGCAAGGCATCGATCATAATCAACAATTCCATCAAATTAGTATTGCCAGGAAAACAAGTTGGCTGAACTACAAAAACGTCCCTACCACGAACATTCTCTTCTATCCGGACATATATTTCTTTATCGGAAAAGTCGCGGATAACCGTTTTACCTAATGGTATATCAAGGTACTTACAAATATCATCCGCCAGAGACGGATTAGCCCGACCTGAAAAAACTAGCATCCGCCCGTCATCACTGGAATACATATTTTAAAAAATCCTTGTAAAAACTTGGCTGGGGCGGGAGGACTCGAACCTCCGAATGCAGGAATCAAAATCCTGTGTCTTAGCCACTTGACGACGCCCCAAAGTATATTGATTCAATCCGCACCCACGTGTCGATTCCTAATTGTCTCGCCTCTACATTGAGAAGAAACGGCAGAATGCATTTCTGGGGGAAAACTCAGGGAAATTTTTTGACTAGACAGAATATCCGCCAAGCCACAAAACTTAGCGTGGCTCCTCACCACAAGGATAATTAGGAATCAAGTCGTCTTAACCCAACAGGCGACATAAAAAAGACCTCGATCCAAAATATGGTTTTTTATCCCAAACTTCTAATAGATGGAGAAAACAACCGCCTCCCAAAATGCAGAGGACCTTATGGCTACAAGGCTGCTAACATTTTATCAGGATATAATTCAGTAAAACTGATAATGCTTTCAGCTAAAAAAAGCCCGAACCTCCCTCCATCCAATTTAGCAAAGGCAGTATTTGCTGTTCCAGAACTGTCAAAAATTCCAAAGACCGTGGAACCGCTTCCTGATAGGAGCGCCCCTTTTGCTCCCAAAGCAAGTATCTCCTTTTTTATAGCAAAAACCTCTGGATACTCTTTAAAAACAACATGTTCCAGATCATTACTCCAAGCCGCCCCTAATTGGGCAAAATCCGACTGCAAGAGAAATTTTTTCAAAATGCTAATATTATTTTGCTGTTTTGTCAACTCCAATTTTAAATTGCCATACACCCAAGCCGTGGACACTGGAAATCTAGGATAAACCATTAAAACATAAAACCTAACTGAACTCTCAACCGGTTCGAGAATTTCCCCTCTACCTCTCCCTACAGCGCAGGGTGAAAAAAGGAAAAAAGGCACATCCGACCCTAGATCAGAAGCCAATAAAATCAGATCTTTACGTTTTAAATTCAAACCCCATAAGAAGTTTAGTCCTAACAAAACCCCAGCTGCATTTCCGCTACCCCCTCCCAGTCCAGCCCCGTGGGGGATGTTTTTTGTTAAATGGATTCTTGCCCCCCTGCACCGACCAGGAAAACGGGCTTGCAACAGGCGAGCGGCCTTGATAACCAGATTTCCACCATCAGTAGGGATTTCCGGTTGATCACAAACAAGGTCCAACCCCTCCGAAAGACATTCTATTTTTATTTCATCACACCAATTCACCATCTGGAACAAGGTTTCCAGTTCATGAAAACCGTCTTCTCTCTTACAATGGTGGAGGAGAGACCTGTCATTGATTTTTATTGGAGGAACTGGCTTTCATGAATTGAAACGTATCTAAAGGAAGCTTTTGGTTGATAACAGGGTTTTTATATTTGATACGAATCGTTTCCTTTTTCTCAGGAAACGATAATGTTACCAAATGGGCCAAATTGTGATCTCCAATTTTTTCATAGCCCTGCCATGTCACTGAATAAATGGTACGCGGCCCTAATTTTCGCACCATCTCAAGAGGAAGCAGGGTCATAGCAGAGAACTGAATCGTTACGCTACCCCCTCGCTGAATATCAGTTAACTGTAAAATATACTGGGTCCGGTCTGAATTTAAGCGTGAACTCAAAACCTTGAGAAACTCAAGCCTTGGGATGTAGCCGATAAAAATCCGCAGATACTCGCTAAAATCCAATCGAATCCCCAATATTTTGTACATCAGGTTTTGCACTTTCGGCCCAGCAAAATATCTGCCATTTGCGGGATCAAAAAATACGGTCCTACCTTTATGATGAGTAAAAACTCCCACCGTCTGTCCAAATAAGCCAAAGGTATCCACCCGAATGGACTTACTATCCTGAACCGCCAGCGTTTGGCGAAACGATTGTTTTAGTTTATGACTTAGGAAAGTGGTGCGAGTAAAAGATTTAAGGTTTTTAATTTTTTCAACCCGGTCTTTTTGCCTTTTTAAAACGTATCCTGTAGTAATGGAATCTTTTAAAAAATGTGGAGCAACCGGTTTAACTCGGGACTGACACCCCCAGCTCAAAATTAAAAATATAAAAATGAGGAACAAAAAAAATGAATGGCGTTTTACCACGCTAGGTAAAAGGAGGAAGTTCAACTGATTTTCTTAATAACCTTTATTCGAAATATTTCGTGCTTTGTTGATTTTATTCTGTAACTTTTGCGGGTCTGGCATTTCTCCACCGATATCGCCTTTTGGATTCATGGTAAGAAATAGACTCTTTTTCCATGCCCCACTAGCTTCATCATAATTTTTCAGGGAGAACAAAATATCACCAAGGTGGTCGTAAAGAACCGGATCCGCGTCGGTATAAATCATGGCCTTCTTAATTTCCGTTAAAGCTTTTTCAGAATCCCCTTTTTTGAAATATATCCAACCCAGGCTATCCAAAAAATAACCATTTTTAGGTTGGGTTATCAGGGCTTTTTTCAAATGCACCAAGGCCTGGTCAAGATCACGTCCCTCCAATGCGTACATATATCCCAAAAAATTATGCGCGTTGGAATGCAAAGGATTTAACTCAATCGCCAATCGCATATTTTTTATAGCATCTTTATAATTCCCTGCTTTTTCCAACAAGGCACCCAACTCAAAATAATAGGAGTCTTTTTTGGGGTTCAGGGCTAGGGCATTGCGCATGTTTTCAATAGCTAGATTATTTTTATTTTGGGCCATATATGCCAACGCCAGGGAGTGTAAAAGACGGTCGTTCTCAGGCTCCATTTTGACGGCGATATGGAGCAGATTCACAGCACGTTGAGAATTTTTCATCAGACTATATAGTCGGGCCGTGTAGAGGAGAATATCCAAAGATTCCGGCTCCAACTTTCTGATTTTTTCAAACTCTTCAACAGCCTTGTCCAGCCGACCCTGGGTTTCATAAATCCGGGCCACAAGGATATGTGGATCTTTAAAGTCACGTTTGGCAAGAACCAGCTGAAGCTCCTCCAAAGCTCGCAGATACATAGTTTGCTCAAAATAAATCGTTGCTATGCGCATATGGAGATTAGGTTGCTTTTCCAACTCGGCAGGAATGCCTACAGCGCCACGTGTTCCATCTGGATTCAAAGATCCCCCGCCATGTATTTGTGAAACTCGGCTCTTGATATAAGCGTTATCTGGCTTCAGCTTTAATAACAATCCATACTCTTTCAAGGCCTCAATCGTTTTGCCCTGATTTTCAAATACCCAAGCTAAATGGTGTCGGGCCTGAAGCAGGTTGGGTTTCAGGGAGACAGCTTTTTTGAGACTGTTCTCAGCAGCCTGAAATAAATTTGCACGTATATACGCACGACCCAAATAAAACTGCACTAGGGGGTTATTCGGCTCTATCTCCGCCCCTTTTTTATATTCTTCCAAAGCCTGGTCATACTGACCTAATTCTTCTAATAAAGAACCTTTCAACAAGGAAGCCCGGGAGCTTCCCGAGTGAAGGCGGCTGACACGATCATAATGTTTGATGGCCTCATCCACCTTGCCTTGACTGGATAAAATGTCTGCTAGGATCATTTCAATTTGTTCATTTTCAGGAAATTTAACCAACGCATCTTGGCTTGCTCGAACCGCTTCATCAAATTGACCCGTAAGAAGTAAAAGGCGGACCAATTTTTCACGGAACCTTTCTGATTCTGGGTCGTACAGGACCACTTCTTTATAATGCAAAGTGGCCTGTTTCAACTGATACGCCTTCTCAGCCTGCAGGGCCATCAGATAATTATAATAAGAACGTGGGTCCCGTGTTTCCACTTTCTGAGCATTTTTCTTTTTATTCTCAAAAGACTGCACCGCATAAGACGAGGACAAGTCAACATTTGCAGGATACGGAGTCCCAACCGTAGTAGCGCAATTCGTCAGGAACAAGAGGCAAAACATTAGCAAACCTGCTTTTAGATTTGGTATACCCAGCTTTTGGGTAATCCCGCAAATTAATTTTGATTCGTGAGCTATGCCTCTCATCTTCTTTATAGTCCTAGCGTATGGATAAGTTTGCTCTGGAGCGTATCAGGCAACCGCCTTAAACACAACACCGTTTAATAACGATTCTCCTGCCCTGGTATTTATTTCCTGCACAATCTTCTTTTTTAAAGAATCTAAAACCGGCACCCACTCTTTCCCTTTAATCCGCACATGAAGTATTTTCCGGGCCACCTTTTCTATTGTGGATACTCCGGCTATTTCTTTTCCCACCACCAGATTCCAATGATAGGTCAACCATTCCTTTTCATTCTCCTTAGAATATGTCTCATAGGGAAGGACTTGAAACAAAACTGACCTAATTTCTGACCAATTTCTGCTCGTACTTTGTTTCAGTTTGTTTTTCATACACAAAACGGGAATTGGTTTGACATTCACATACATTTTAGCTCTCTTGGCAACCAAGTTAAAGCTAATTCTCCCCCCTCCACTGGGAGTGGGGCTTACTTACAATGGCTTTTGTTGGCTCGCTATTATTAAACTCCGCTTGGAAAACTTGACCGTTTTCCAGCATATGAATATAATTCCCCGGTGAGGTGGGCAATATTAAATTTTGAACTCTTGAATGATTATGACAATGATTGACAAAGAAGAGCTGAATTCATTAATTCAGAGCGAATGGGATTATCTGGAAACTAAAAAAGGCGAATGGAGCCTTCTTGAAGGGGAACAGGACATGGAGGTACTGGAGCACGTCTTACGCTGTATCCTTCACTTGGACCTAACCCAGGAAAAGCCTCTGGAGTTCAAAGAGTGCGTTAAAGTGCAAAATCCCGATGGCGGCTGGTCCAAGGAATCCCACACCGATAAAACTTCTATGTGGATCACGACTTTTGTAGGACTCAAACTCTGCCGCGGAAACCAAATTCTTATGGATCCGGAAATTCAGGCCACCATCGATAAAACTCTGGAATATGTTTTATCCATGCAGGAAGAGAAAGGACATTGGTCCGATTCTGAGTGGTCTCACTTGGACACTACCTGCTCTGTCACTTATTTTCTGACTATTTATCAGGTTACACAGGATAAGGCAGATGACGAGCGTATTAATAAAGCCCGTGTCAGAGGCTTCGAGTTTATTAGAGGATGGCAACAGGATTCAGGACTATGGAAAGACGATACGTTTCATCCTGCAGGTATTGAAACCACGGCTCATTTGATGCAGTACACCCTTGTTCCCGCTTACTTCATGGATAAAATCGAGTACGCCGGAAAAATGTGCATGGAAGCGGCAGACTCCATGGTCGACGCGCAGGCCGAAAATGGCAGTTGGGACAGTGAAAATATTGATCATACTATGGATGCCTGTCGCAACCTGATGCTGGCTTCGGATACTTTTAAAGTTAAAGAAAAGTACACCCCAGTTATAGAAAAAGGAATGCGCTGGTTGATTAATATTAAAAATGAACAGGGCTGGGGAGATTTCCCGCAGGAACCGAGTAACGTAGAACGCACCGCAGATGGTTTAGATACCTTGCTCAAATATCGGCGCTATTGCACCAAAGAACCGATGTCACATTTCTGGGCTTTTTCCAAATAGCCAGCGTAGCCGCCGGTGATAATATGCAGAAACACTGACGCAACTTCCAAAGATGTAAAATCTATACCCACCGAGTCTGGCCTTAAAAAAGGAACTAAGTGGAAGCAATCATATTACTAGCCGGTTACGGCTCTCGATTAGACAGACAGGACTTGCCTCATAAAGCACTTCTCCCTTTTGGGGAGGAGACCCTACTCTCCCGCCACTTAAAATGCCTGAAAACTTTGGATGTCCAGAGAGTTCATTTAGTTCTGGGCTATAATGCCTCAACATTGAAATCCTATGTACAGGATCTCAATCTGGGTCTGCCGATACATTTTATCGACAACCCGGCCTACCGCACTACGGGCAATACCTTGTCAATGGTGATGGGACTTAAACATTGCCACGATGAAGCTTTGATTCTTGATGGCGATGTCCTGTATCCACCCCAGGCCTTGATAGAATATGTGCAAAAAGCACCACGCTCTTCTTTTGCATTAATACCTGCTGACATCGACAACGCTGAATGCGCCAAGGTTTTATTGAATCCTGCAGGGACCATACATGCCTTCATTACCAAACGCGAACTTACCGAGGCGGAGAAATCTAGTTTTGATTTTGGCGGTGAGGCCATTGGGTTTTTGGTGCTCTGCCAGGAAGATGTTCCTCGCTTTATAGCCCTGTATGAAAATAATGAACCCACCTACCAACCCGTTCTCTGGGAAATCCCATTTACCGAGTTTGCCCAAAACACACCCTTGCATCCCTGGAATATTTTGCAGGAAGGCTGCTTTGAAATAGATACCCAAGAAGACTACAACAACGCCTTAAACTACTTTCAATCCCACCCCAATAAATACCGGTTCAAATAGTTAAATTTTATAGCTTTAACTCTAAAAATTTTCCTTTAAATTCAATGCGCCAATTTACTTCTATCCAGTTATTCCGGTATAGCATCCCCAAATTGGTATCTATTTTGCGATTAAGGCTTTTTATTTAAGGCCGTACAAATATGGTGCAGTTCTTTGGCTAATTCGCTAACTCTGCCCTCTACCTTTTGATCGGTTACTTTCCCCTCTTCGAAAGCCTCGCCAGTAAAATAAACGAAACGTGGGATAATTAGGCAACGAAAATCTAGCATTAAGCTGTTAGCCAAGCTCATTACTGACATGTAACTGCCTTGCCCTCCGGCAGCGCAGAGGAATCCCACGACTTTATCCTCCCAAGCCTTGCCGGTAAGTTCGACCAGGTTTTTTGTGGCAGCATTGACATCGTAATTATAAATGGGGACGGAGAGCAAAATCCCCTCCGCTTTTTGGATCTGTTTAGCAACGGATTGTACTTCCGGTCGCGCATAAACAGAATCCCCATCACATAAAGGTAGCGGTGTCGTCTTAAGGTTGATAAAATTTACCGTTGCTCCTGCACTTCGAAGCGCTTCTTCAGCTTGCCGCGCCAACACAAGACTCCGGCTTTCAGGGTTTAGACTACAGGCCACGATTAAATAAGACATTTTCTACCCAGATTTATCTTGAAAAGATGTTGTTCTTTTCCAAAAATTTTTGCCCAATTAATGGGTTAATTGGAAGAAATTAATTTAAGCCCGACGACACTTCCCGCCAACAGAAAAAGAAAAACCCCAGAGTTGACATCAACCAACTAAAAGTATCTGAAAGCTATAAGCATATTGTGAACCCGACTTCAAAAATACCCACCGAAACCAGTATAGAACCAACGCATACGATTCTCCTTAAATGAATAAGGAGTGATACTGTATATTACATTTTGGGGAAAGATTTAAAATCCTTCCCAGTTTTAATTTCATCTAATAGTGTGCAGAATTATTTTTTTTCAGCATGAATTATAAAATTTTCATTAAAATTTTTCCAGAGGATAAATTTCTTGCCTTTATCTTCTTTTAAAGCGGTTTTTTTTGATGTCGGTGGAACTTTGATCCATGTTCATCCGTCAGTCGGAGATGTCTATGCCCGACATGCCCGTCCCTTCGGTTATTCAGGCTCCGTTGATGATCTAAATGTAGGGTTCCGCATGCAATGGAATAAAATGGGCGGTATCGAATCTCTAGGCGACCAGAGCGGGGGCCAAGCGGAAAAAAAGTTTTGGCACACTCTAGTTTTTGAGGTGTTTCAACCTCTGGGCGGACTCAACCAATTTGAAGAATACTTTGATCTTATTTTTGAGGCGTTTCGAGATGAGTCCAACTGGCGAATTTATGAGGATGTGATCGAATCAAATATTTTCGAGATTCTGAAAAAACGAGGCGTGGTAATGGGGGTGATCTCTAATTGGGATTCGCGTTTGATCTCCACTTTGGAAAATATTGGCCTTGCGCGCTATTTTGACTTCATCCTTCCCTCTGCGGTGGTTGGTTCGGCCAAACCCGATAACAAAATTTTTGAGGAAGCATTAAGATTAAGCGGCATCCCACCTCAGGAAACCTGTCATATTGGTAATGAAATTCGAACCGATGTGGTGGGAGCTCGTGAGGCTGGCATCCATCCTATTTTGCTGGACCGAAATAACCGCTTTAAAAATACAAAAGCAACCAAAATCACTTCATTTCTACAGCTGGTCTAAGGGCCACTGAATCCTCTCAATCAATTTAGCTCAAGGTCTTTTTAAAGATAGCTAGGCGTCCTGAGTTTAACAAGAAATAGTTATTTTGGCGAAATTTCAAAACCCTCGCTTTTATCTCTCCTCCTTGATAGACCTCATCCTTCTTAATTGTTTTCGGCTTTTCCAAAGTTCCAAGGTCAATAAAAAATAAAAGGGGAGGTATTCAACCCAAGGAATCAATTGGCTATAGATCTGCAATTCCTGATAATCAAAATAAAAATCCAGATAATAAAAGCCAACCAACCCTGTCAAAGTAAGCAACGAACGCTGCGGAAAAATACACAAGAAGGGTACTATCCAACAGAGATACCACGGATTCTGCACTGGACTCAGCAAGAAGACCAACGCCATGATCCAGAAAAAACCACGGACAAAATCTACCGGCTGTTGCAAAAGAGAAATTCTTTTAATCAGCAATCCTAAAACAACTCCAATCAACAAGAGTGCCACCACAGCTTTACTCAAGAAAATTGGTACTGGATTAGACAAAATTATTTCTTCTGCCCACCCACCTGAAACATATTTAAAAATGAAAACTAGAAGAGTAAAAATACTGTCGTTGCTTTGCCAATAAAGCGTAAAGGCTTTGAGCCCTTCAAACATCTTTAGTCCTATTCCCATAAAAGGCAGGAACCCTAAAATAACCACCCCAAAAAATAAAGCGCTGTTTCCTAAAAGAATGCTCCAAGCCTTTTTCCCCTCAGCCAACCTTTTTTCATAACAAGCTTGAAGATATAAAGGGAGTAATATTATGGGATACAGTTTTCCCAGAAAGCTCAAGGCCAGAAATAAGGTCGCTAAAGCATGACGGTGGGCAACGAGAAAATATATGGAGCCGCAGAGCAGGGATATCCCGATTATATCTAAATGCGTCGAGTTAAATGTTTCTTTTATTATCAGGGGACTCCAGAAATAAATCATCACCCCGGATTTATTCATCCCGAATCGGGATAGAATTCCAACAATAAAAATTAAAGCCATAATATCGAAAATTAAAAACCCAACCCGCATGGCAACAATGCTATCAGGTTTTATATGGTGCACCAGACGAAATATAAACTGCGCCATTGGTGGGTAGATGGTCGGCACATCGGGGTGGTTTATCCGTTCTAGAAATCTAACAGATTGGGGAGATTTCCATTTCAAAGCATCCAACTGTTCAAGTTCGCGCTCGTTTTGCTCGGTATAAATTTCATAATAACGTTCCGGGTTTTGTATTCTCAGGGCCTTGAAATTGTGCACTTCGACAGGAGCATATTCAAAGGGATTGATTCCATTCGCAAATACTTTTCCATCCCATAAATAGCGATAAACATCATCTTCCTGAATCTGGTTGGAAGGGAGGATAGCAACACGGAATAACAACCCAAAAACAATAACCGCCCAAAAAATGCCTCGGTCGTCGGGACACTTGCGCACAAAAAACCAAGTAAGACCATAGAGCGCAACCAGAGAAAAATAAACTGCTAGGTAGGTGAGGATAGGTCTTTCTGAATACCCTTCTCCCCAAACAAATTGGCCGGAAAGCCGGGTCAGAAATGTATATAATAGAAGACTTGTTATCCCCGTTAATAAGATCGCGAGACGAGAGCGCATGCTGAGCTATGGATTGCGGACAAAGGAGCTCTGCCCCGTATTGACCCGCTTGACCTGCTCGAAAATAAGGTTCTGAAGGTGTTCTATTTCCAGCGCCGCCTTTTCTTTTTCCGGAAAAGCTACAAGCATCCTAACCCTTTGCAGATGCTGGATCGCTTTCCTGAACTCCCTGTTTTCCCGCAGAATGGTGAGCTCAAATCTCAAAGACCGCTTCAAATTGTCTTTAATCTTGAGGTCAAAGGGTTCCAGAGCTAAAGCGATTTCAAAAGCGGTGATGGAGCTTTCCAACTGGTCATTAAAGTAATAGGCCATGCCCAGGTTATTGTATCCTCGAAACGACCTTGGATTGAGTTCGAGAAAACGTGTCCAGAGTTTGATTGAATTATCGGGGTAATTGTTTTTAAGTTGAAATAAAGCGCGGTTATAAAGTTCGTGTTCCCTTTTTGGGAGGCCATCAGGCTGTATGTCAAAATATGGGTTTATTGACGCTGGTCCGTGGGCACAACCTGTGGCTCCGACCAGGAAAATCATTAAAATGCTTCGCAATAGGGATGTAAATTGCATAATGTAAATATTACTATATTTTATTTTTACGTCAATAATTCTTGACTTGTGCGAAATATGAAATAATCTAAACTCTCACAAGATCACTGGGGGCGTTTTTAACTGAGAGTCCTAAATAGGGCGACCCTTTGAACCTGATCTGGATTATACTAGCGAAGGGAAGTGAGGCCATCTGAAAAGATTTGATGCATTTCCTGAAAGCTAGGATGCGACTTTTGCTATGCCCTCTCAATCTTCAACCCTCGCTCGACTTTCATCCGCGATTTTGGTTTCACCTTTTTGATTTAACGTTTTTTTGGGTAAAATCTGCGCCCTTTTTGGAGGTAATCTTTTTGAAACTGACTATTAATGGTGAAAACCGCGAAATCCTAAAAAGTCAGAACCTTGAGGAATTGACCCTCGAACTGGATATTCAGGCCTCGAATTTTGCTATGGCCCTTAACAAGCAGGTCATACCCAGATCGAAATATGCGGCAACGTGCATGCCGTAGGCGGTGGAGTTTAGAGAAAAATGGCTGGCTAGTGACCGGATAACTTCCATAGAAAATAAAAGCTACAAATTTTTTTAACTTTTAAAGATAATTCTTTATGACTACACAAAGTGAATTCATGAAAATCGGAGATAAAACCTTCAAGTCAAGGTTGATTGTAGGAACTGGTAAATATAAATCCTTCGATGAAACCCGACAGGCCATCGAAATTTCCGGCGCAGAAATAGTGACCGTCGCTGTCCGCCGGATTGAGTTGGACAAAAATAAAGACTCCATACTTAATCACCTTGACCCCAAGATATACACATGGTGATGACCTGCGCGCTGGCCCGAGAAGCGGGACTGGGAAATATTGTCAAAGTGGAGGTCATTGGGGATGAGAAAACCTTGTTTCCAGATAATGAAGCCACATTGGAAGCCTCTAAATTACTGGTCAAGGATGGCTTTCATGTACTGCCCTATTGCACAGATGATGTTGTGCTCTGTAAAAAACTTGAAGACATCGGTTGTGCCGCTGTCATGCCGCTGGCCGCCCCCATAGGTTCTGGTCTTGGCATTCGCAATCCATACAACATCAAACTCATTTTGGAAGCAATTAAGGTGCCAGTCATTATTGATGCCGGAGTAGGCACCGCCTCCGATGCTAGCCGCGCCATGGAGCTAGGCGTTGCAGGTATTTTAATGAATACCGCCATCGCCGGCGCCCAAGATCCTTTAAAAATGTCTCAGGCCATGAAAATGGCGGTAGAGTCTGGCCGAATGGCTTACGAAGCAGGGCGCATCCCGAAAAAACTTTATGCATCTGCCAGCAGCCCACTTGACGGAATGATTGAACTATAAACATTATGATGAGCTCAGCACCTTTCAAGTCCGCAGAAAGAACAGTGAAAAAACTGAGTTTAAATTTTCTACGAGTGTATCTCATCTCCGACTTTCAACGAGTTGGCAAAGATCGGTTCCTTGGCAAGCTGGAAGAAGCTCTGGAAGGTGGCATACGTTCTCTGCAAATTCGAGAAAAGGATCTTAGATCAAAAGACTTGCTGCTATTGGCACAGGAGGTCCGGCCCTTGGTCCATCGATATAATGCCAAGCTGTTTATCAATGACCGTGCTGATATTGCCGTCATGGCAGGAGCCGATGGAGTACACCTGACAGAAACCAGCGTTCAAGCAAGCGAGGTCAAAAATAAGTTTCCCGACTTGGTCGTGGGAGTATCCACACATTCCATAGAAGGGGCTCGCCTTGCCGAAAAACAGGGCGCGGATTACATCACTTTCAGTCCGATTTACAAAACACCCTCAAAAGCAAGTTTCGGTCCGCCACAAGGATTGGACCCGCTAAAACAGGCCTGTCAGGCTGTTAGCCTGCCGGTATTGGCCTTAGGAGGCATAACACTGCACTGCGTTGCCGAATGTCTGGAACAGGGGGCCTTTGGGGTCGCTGTAATTTCAGATGTCTGGGACTCGACTCGTATAAAACAACAATCATTTGAATACACTCAGAATTTTGGAGGAAACACGATATGACACAATTAAAATCTGATGGCAACGGTAATGGCAACCGTCATGGAGCTACCGATGAAAAGGTGGTAATTTCTACCGATCCTATTTCCCCAAACTCTAAGAAAGTCTATGTCAACGGAGCCCTGCATCCGGATTTAAAAGTCCCTTTCCGTGAAGTCTCCCTTTCTACCACGATCAGCGAAAATGGGAATGGGAATGGACACAAGCAAGAAAATGATGAAAGTTCTATCCTCCTTTATGACACCTCTGGGCCTTACACCGATCCAGAAGCAAAGATCAATATCCGTGAAGGTTTAGAATCCATCCGGCTTCCCTGGATCACCGGTCGTGAAGATGTCGAGTATTACGACGCCCGAACTATCTTGCCTAAGGACGATGGCTATAAAGAAGGGGAAAATCCTAACACCGAGCGGTTCCCCAAAACCCGTCAGCAAGTTCTGCGCGCTAAATCGGGCCAGAATGTTTCGCAAATGCATTATGCAAAAAAAGGGATCATCACTGCTGAGATGGAGTTCATCGCCATCCGTGAAAATCAGAAGCGCAAACAATGGATGGAAAATCCGGAACGTGAAAAAAGACTTAAAGGCAACTCCTTCGGAGCTAACCTTCAGGAGGAAATCACCCCCGAGTTTGTCCGAGAAGAAGTAGCACGGGGTCGGGCGATCATTCCAAATAATATCAATCATCCCGAATCGGAGCCGATGATCATTGGGCGAAACTTTCTCGTCAAAATTAATTCTAATATCGGGAACTCAGCGGTCAGTTCCTCCATTGAAGAAGAAGTCGAAAAGATGGTCTGGTCGGCACGTTGCGGAGCCGACAATGTAATGGATCTCTCGACCGGAAAAAACATCCACACCACCCGCGAATGGATTTTGCGTAACTCTCCGGTTCCCATCGGTACAGTACCCATCTACCAAGCCTTGGAAAAAGTCAATGGCAAGATTGAAGATCTCACATGGGAGATTTATCGCGATACCCTAATCGAACAAGCGGAACAAGGCGTAGACTATTTCACCATTCATGCTGGAGTTTTATTGCGCTACGTGCCGATGACAGCAAAACGTGTAACCGGAATCGTTTCACGCGGTGGTGCGATCATGGCTAAATGGTGCCTCACTTATCATAAAGAAAATTTTCTCTATACCCACTTTGAGGAAATTTGCGAAATCATGAAAACTTATGACGTCTCCTTCTCATTGGGTGACGGGTTACGTCCTGGCTCCACCGCCGATGCAAACGATGAAGCTCAGTTTGCTGAACTTGAAACTCTCGGTGAATTGACCCAGATCGCCTGGAAACATGAAGTGCAGACCATGATCGAAGGCCCAGGCCATGTGCCCATGCATATGATCAAAGAGAATATGCAAAAACAATTGGAAGCTTGCGGTGAAGCGCCATTCTATACATTGGGACCGCTGACCACCGATATCGCGCCGGGATACGACCACATCACCAGTGGAATCGGCGCGGCAATGATCGGCTGGTATGGCACCGCCATGCTCTGCTATGTCACCCCCAAGGAACACCTGGGACTGCCCAACCGCGATGATGTAAAAGTAGGTGTTATCACCTACAAAATCGCAGCACACGCTGCGGACCTAGCGAAGGGCCATCCAGGAGCAAGAGTGCGCGACGATGCTCTGAGCAAAGCCCGCTTCGAGTTCCGCTGGGAAGATCAGTTCAACCTGTCACTAGATCCGGAAAAAGCTCTGCAATTTCACGATGAAACGTTACCAAAAGATTCTGCTAAAGTGGCGCATTTCTGTTCCATGTGCGGCCCGCATTTCTGTTCCATGAAAATCACGCAAGACGTGCGTGATTACGCCGAACAAAAAGGCCTGGAAGAAACAAAGGCAATAGATGAAGGCTTGAAAGAAATGTCTGAATCCTTCAAAGAAAAAGGCAGCGAGATCTATACCAAAGCTGAATAACGCCGATTTGGTGTGAGGCCGGTAGCCGGGATATTTTTTATTAGACTTCGTGCTCCGAAGGAGTAAATAGCTTTTTTTGGCGAAAAAAAGTCGTCTCGGCTTGATAAGTTCTTGCCCAATACCCAACTTCATCCCTCCCTCATAGGGAGGGATGAAGGGTTATCCGTGTCCATATATGTTCATCCGTGGTTCCTCATTTTATTCTCCGCACTTGACCAAAGGGTTGATAACATTTAGAATGACCTCCATCTAATTTTATAGGCGCGTAGCTCAGGGGTAGAGTATTTGCTTGACATGCAAGGGGTCGGCGGTTCGAAACCGCCCGTGCCTATTCTTTTGGCATCATGCCGGTGCGTATGGTGCCTTTTCATTTGTAAAAAGAGACACTTTTAATGTCTGACAGCAAACAACATGACGATCTAGAGACGATCCGCCACAGTTGTGCCCATTTGATGGCCCAGGCCGTTCAGGAGCTATTCCCCAGAACTCAGGTTACCATCGGCCCTGTGATCGAAGACGGATTCTATTACGACTTCTCACGCGACAAAGCTTTTGTTCCAGAAGATCTGGAAAAAATCGAAAAGCGCATGAAAGAAATCTCTGCCAAAGATTTAGAAATCGTGCGCACTGAAATTTCCCGCGAAGAAGCGATAAAAAAATTCACCGATATGGGTGAGAAGTTCAAAGTCGAGATCATCGATAGCGTTGAAGAACCTATTTCTGTTTACACGCAAGGAGACTGGTCGGACCTCTGCCGCGGTCCGCATGTTGCGTCGACCAAAAAGATTAAGGCATTCAAGCTTCTGCACACTTCATCGGCCTATTGGCGCGGTGATGAGCGCAACCCAGTTTTGCAGCGCATTTATGGCACCGCCTGGAACACAGAAAAGGAACTACGGGTCTACATCAAAAGACTGGAAGAAGCCAAGAAACGCGACCATCGCAAACTCGGCAAGGAACTCGATTTATTTTCGGTTTCAGATGATATCGGACCCGGACTCATTCTCTGGCACCCGAAAGGTGCGCGCATTCGCCACCTGATGGAAGAGTTCTGGAAAAAAGAGCATTTCAAAAACGGCTATGAAATGGTCATCAGTCCACACGCAGCGAAAATTGATCTGTGGAAGACCAGCGGACATACGGAGTTCTATAAGGAAAATATGTTCTCCAATATGGATATTGAAGGCAAGGAATATGTAATGAAGCCGATGAACTGTCCTTTCCACATCCAAATTTTCAAAACCAAGTTGAAGAGCTATCGTGACCTACCAGTGCGCTATGCAGAGTTGGGGACGGTTTATCGTTACGAACGCTCAGGAGTTCTGCACGGCCTGCTCCGCGTACGCGGCTTCACTCAAGATGACGCACACCTGTTCTGCCGACCTTCCCAGATTGAAGGAGAAATCACCAAGGTACTCGAACTGATCGTTTATATTTTGCAATCATTCGGGTTCAGCGAATACAAAATCTTTCTGAGTACCAAGCCGGATAAATATGTCGGCTCAGATGATGACTGGGAGACCGCCACATCAGCTTTAGAAAATGCCTTGAACAACAAAAAACTGGATTTCGAGGTCGACCCTGGCGAAGGAGTGTTCTATGGACCCAAAATTGATATCAAAATCAAGGACAGCATAGGCCGCTATTGGCAGGTTTCTACAGTTCAGGTGGATTTTAACCTTCCCGAACGCTTTGACATAAGTTATATTGAGGAAGACGGTCAACGTCATCAACCCATAATGCTTCACCGCGCCTTAATGGGCTCGCTGGAGCGTTTTTTTGGTTGTCTGGTTGAGCATTATGCCGGAGCCTTCCCATTATGGCTGGCGCCGGTACAGGTAATTCTGCTGACCATTACTGACAATCAAAAGAAATATGCTGAAGAATTGGCCCAAAGGTTTGAAGAATCAGACATTCGGGTAGAAAAAGACTTGCGAAATGAGAAGATTGGGTTCAAAATACGCGAGGCCCAATTACAGAAAATCCCCTATATGATTGTTATAGGAGACAAAGAGGTGGAATCCCAAACTCTGGGTGTTCGCAAGCGGCGTTCCAAGGAAACTCGGACCCTTGATTTTGATACCTTTTTGCTAGAGTTAAAGTCCGGCATTGACTCTAAACTGATTGATACTGAAGATTAACTTAATATAAAGGTAAAATTTAAATTAATAAAAAACAGCGTATTAATAAAATGATTCGGGTGCGTGAGGTAACCGTAATTACCGATGACGGGGAAACGATAGGTACGTTACCTACAGAGGAAGCCCTGAGTATAGCTCAGGATAGAAACTTAGATCTCGTTGAAGTGGCCCCGACTGCCAACCCGCCTGTTTGCCGGATCATGGATTACGGTAAACATAAATATAAGGCGAGTAAAAAGGCACATGAAGCCAAGAAGAAACAGAAGATTATCCACGTCAAGGAAGTCAAGTTTAGGCCCAATACCGACCAGCATGATTACGATTTTAAATTGAGGAACGTAGTACGATTCCTTGATAATGGCGACAAGGCCAAGGTAGTGATTTTCTTTAAAGGACGTGAGATCGTGCATCGTGAATTTGGGCAAAAATTGCTGGAGCGTATTGCTGTAGCAACGGAAGAGGTAGCGATCATTGAGCAACAGGCTAAACAAGAAGGACGTACCTTAGTCATGATTCTGGCCCCTAAGAGCTCTAAGACAAAAAAAGGGGGACCGGTTAAAGCTCAAGTGATTTGAGAACCCGTTACTGCACCAACCCAAGAACAAACACCCACCACTAAACCGGTGTAGAAATAAGTAGAAGGGCTGCCCCCTAGATAACAGCAAATAAGTGCTATAAGGGACGGCATAAGGAAGAGTAGATTAAGTAGAAGAATGGATTGAGGGAATATTGACTTAGTTATCTAGGACAATCCCAAAATAAAATACGGAGTAGGCAATGCCAAAAATGAAAACCAACAAGGGTGCCGCTAAGAGGTTTCGCAGAACAGGCACCGGTAAAATTCGTCGGAATAGTGCTTTTACCAGCCATATCCTGACATCGAAAACAACTAAAAGAAAAAGAAATCTGCGGAAGGCCAGCATAATGGCTTCTGGAGATGCAAAACGGATTAGAGCTTTAATCCCTTAGGCATTAACTATTGAGTAGGTTGACAGATCACTAAAGTAACCGATGAAGGTTTAAAAATTACCTCCCACGTAAGTGGGTGAGTTAGACGGAGAAATTTAAAATGCCACGAGCAGTAAGCGGGACAGTATCCCGAAAACGACGAAAAAAAATCTTAAAATTAGCCAAAGGCTACCGCAGTGTACGGAGCACCTGTTTCCGTAAAGCCAGAGAAGCAGTTGAGCACGGCTTGTGCTATGCCTATCGTGATCGCAAAAATCGCAAGCGTGAGTTTCGTCGTCTTTGGATTTCTAGAATCAATGCAGCAGTAAGAGCACAAGGTATGAACTACAGTCAGTTCATGTATGGACTGAAAAAAGCCGAAATCGAACTCGACCGAAAAGTCCTCTCTGATATGGCAATTTTTAATCAGGAATCCTTTAAATCCCTGACAGAAACCGCTCGTGCCCAATTAGGTTAACCAGTGTCACGCTGGAGCCAGCGGGCAATAGCATGATCTGGGGAAACAACAGGTTAGTTTATATCGGCTTAAAAAGTTCTTACTGATTGCCCCTGCGGCGAGCAGGCGATTAGGTGACCCGCCCCTTGATTCGACACGCCCATGATTGAAACCATCCAAAAATACAGGCAAGACTTCAACTCCCGCGTTAGCTCAATTTCTGCGCCGGAACCGCTCAAACAACTGCGCATAGATTTCCTTGGTAAAAAGGGCTGTGTCCAGGCCCTCATGAAAAATCTTCGCCAGGCTACTTCAGAAGAAAAGCAGCAACAAGGTAAACTCATCAATAATTTCAAGCAGTATGTTGAGAACCAACTAAAAAGCAAAGAAGAAGAGTTGGGCAAATCTGCAAATCGTATTTCCCAAAAAACGGAAACATTTGACACCACTCTTCCAGGCAGAGGGAAAACCTCAGGAACCCTGCACCCTATTACTCAGGTAATGGAAGAAATCAAAACCATTTTTCTGGGGTTGGGATTTCAGGTGGAAGAGGGACCCGAAATTGAAACGGACTATTACAATTTTGAAGCCTTGAACATCCCCAAAGATCACCCTGCACGGGATATGCAAGATACTTTTTATATAGAAGGTGGCGCGGTTTTACGAACCCATACTTCACCAGTGCAAATTCATGTGATGGAAAATAGCCAACCGCCATTACGGATCATCGCTCCCGGAAAAGTCTACCGTTGCGATTCCGACGTCTCCCATACTCCCATGTTCCACCAAATTGAAGGGCTTATGGTCGAGAGAAATGTTTCATTCAGCCATCTCAAAGGCATAATGAATATTTTTCTACAGGAAGTGTTTGGCAAAGACACACAAGTTCGGTTTCGTCCCAGTTTCTTCCCTTTCACTTGTCCCAGCGCAGAGGTCGATATTCAATGCGTGATTTGCAGTGGCAAGGGGTGCCGAGTTTGCTCACAAACTGGTTGGGTAGAAATTCTTGGGGCAGGCATGGTTGACCCGGCAGTCTTCAAATCCGTCGGTTACGATCCAGAGAAGTGGGCCGGGTTCGCCTTTGGACTCGGCATCGAACGGATCTCAATGTTGAAATACGGCATCAACGACATCCGCTTGTTTTTTGAAAACGATCTGCG
>LWDU01033430.1_pt1 | contig 21440 bp, 13 predicted proteins | sample 727161 | NCBI WGS metagenome assembly LWDU01 (sample SAMN04566230, study PRJNA314399) | hydrothermal vent metagenome | isolation source: deep sea hydrothermal plume seawater | place: Mexico: Gulf of California, Guaymas Basin | collected 2004-07-11
TGTTATCTGGGGCGCTGAACGACAATTGGAAGTGGATTGAGCGGGAGATGACATTGGTTACTGTGCCCACAGCGAGCCATTTCGTACACCGAGAAAAACCGGCACTGGTGACTCGCCGAATTGCCCGCTGGCTGGAAGACCGCTAAACGATCGTAAATCAACATCAGCTATCCCTGTTCGGCAATGAGGCCTCCTCGATTTGCCCCCACGCATGTCATCAGCCGCGATACCGATGTTCACCGTGTGGTATATTGACATCGGCACTTACGCTCTCTGGTTCCAATCCACTCTAAAAGACAACAGCCTATGAATATCTTCACCCGTCACCTATTTGCCGTTTTGACTTTGGCAATCACATCCAGCCTGACCCCTGCAACGTGTCTGTCTCAGGGGGACGAACCAGGTGCATTACAAGCGGGTGCGGCAGTCATCGATGTCAGCCCCCGGCACTTCCCCGTCAATATGCTGGGCCAGTTTCATGAGAACTTCGCAGAAACCGTTCATGACCCCTTGTATGCCCGCGCAATCGTTCTTAAGAACGGCCAGTCCAGTATTGCGATGGTGGTCGTGGATAATCTCGGCGTGGATCCGGACGCAATCGAAGCTGCCAAACAACTTGCCGCCAAGCAAACCAATCTGCCAACCCATCGAATCATGGTATCTTCCACCCACACCCACACCGCGCCGCCCACCGGTATCACTACCGCAGGAACGACGGCCGCTAAATATCGGGAATTGATGATCAACGGCATTGCAGAGTCTATCGTCCAGGCTCACAGCAATTTGCGTGCGGTCGAAGTTGGATTCAATGTTAAACCCCTAGCCGAAGAAGTTTTCAATCGCCGCTGGCATCTGAAAGCCGGGAAAATGCCATTGAACCCTTTCGGGGAGTTGGATCAGGTAAAGATGAATCCCGGTAACAACAGCAGCACGCTGGACCGACCGGCAGGACCCACCGACCCGGATATTACCATCATTTCATTACGCGATGCGAAACACAAACCGTATGCCTTATTCGCAAACTATTCACTCCATTACGTTGGTGCCGTTCCGCGGGGCGGGGTTTCCGCAGACTACTTTGGTGAATTTGCCCGCCTCATGCCTATCCGTTTGCGAGCCTCTGCTGAGTTTGTAGCGATGATGTCCAATGGCACATCCGGTGACATCAACAACATCCCCTTTGGCTCAACCCGTCCGCCACGCGAACGCTTTGAACAGATACAAATCGTAGCGCGGAAATCTTCCGATGTCGCCTGGCACGCCTATCAGACAATTCCAAAATACGAAACTCATGTGGCACTACACATGCTGCAACGCGAAATCACCTTGCGCTATCGCAAACCAACCTCAGACCAGCTCAAACGAGCGAAATCTATTTTGAAAATCACGAATCAGGCTGAACTCGACCGTCTTCCCCGACTGGCCGTACCCTATGCCAATCGAACGGTGCTCGCCGCTGCCAGACCCGAGACGGTCAATGTCAAAATACAGGTCATCCGCATCGGTGAGTTGGGGATCTGTTGTATCCCATTCGAAACATTCGCAGAAATCGGACTCGACCTCAAACAACGCAGCCCTCTGCCGCAGACCATGGTCATCAGTATTGCTAATGGTCGTTATGGATACCTGCCAACACCCGCACAACATCGACTGGGTGGCTACGAAACCTGGCTGGGAACGAATATTGTGCAAAAAGACACATCCGTGATTTTAACGTCCAATTTGATTGAAATGCTTGAGGCGTTATCGAGCGATAATTCCGAAACACGTTAGCAGACCGCGGGTTATACTAAGGGTAGTTATTTACGTAGGCATGAAATAATCGTCACTAGGTGGAATTATCATGAGTTGGATTGGTCGCATCACGGGCATTGGCATCCTACTAGTCGGTTTGTCTGTGGGATACGTATACCTCTTTGGCGGAGATAATGGACCGGTTGTATCTGCCTTAGATGACGCATTGACCTATTCCGTAACACGACTGGACTTCGAGGCATTCGTAACGGAAACAGGAGATGTCGCTAGTGCTAGCAACCGAGAGGTTAGGTGTGAAGTCGAGGCTCGCGGTGCCGCTGGTACGACTATCATCAAAATTGTCGAAGAGGGAACATCGGTCCAAACTGGTGATTTCATTGTCATGTTTGATTCATCGGCGTTAGAAAACGATGAAACCGCACAACGAATTGTCGTTGCCAACAACCGTGCTAACCTAATTCAAGCGGAATCTCAACTTGCCAATGCAGAACGCACCCTAGTAGAATTTGAAAAGGGCTTGTATCAGCAGGAAGTTACCCTTATCGAGAGCGAAGTATTTGTTGCTCAGGAAAGTGTCGAAAGATCACTCGCAAAATTGCTCCATAGCCAGCGTTTAGCTGCCAAAGGATTTACTTCGATTGAGCAGTTACGCGGGGACCAATTCCTGCATGCAAAGGCTAACCGTGACTTAACTGCCGCCAACCTGAAACTAAATGTGTATCGCGAATTTACAAGAGAACGACTAACTGGTGAATATAACGCTTCCATCAAACAGAAAACAGCACAGCTAGACGCCGCTCAAAGTACGTTGGATCTGAGTACCAGTCGGCTTGCCGACATCCAAGAGCAAATTATTAAGTGCAAGGTGCTTGCACCCAGTGAAGGGCAAGTCGTTTACGCCAATGACGAGCGGAAAGGCGTCGTCATCGAAGAAGGGGCGATTATTCGGGACAACCAAGTCGTCGTTCGCCTGCCCGACATCAAAAACATGGAGGTCGCCGTGCGAATTAATGAATCACACGTTAATCGAATTCAAGCGGGTCAATATGCACGGATTGAGCTCGATGCAGATCCGGATCATCCGCTGGAAGGGAAAGTACGTCAAGTAGCCGCTTATCCCTTTCCTTTACGGTGGCACGGTGCACCGCTTGAGTATGACACCAAGGTAACGGTTATCAATCCACCAAGTACATTACGACCGGGACTTCGGGCTAAGGTCAAAATCTACTTTGAGTCCCAGACAGATGTATTGCAGGTTCCGTTAGCGTCCATCATGGAGCACGAGGAGTCACACTATTGCCTTGTACGTACGGATACGGGTTGGGATACTCGACGCGTGACCATTGGCACGAACAATAACACTCATGTTGTGATTGAAAACGGAATCTCCGAAGGTGATGTCGTGACTCTAACCCCCTTCCGGTTTATACAGCGTTCTGAACTTGACGATCAGAGTAACGAGCTCCAGGCTGTGCAAACATCCGTTTCTGCGAAAAGAGCGGACGCGGTTTCCAATATACCGGTACCAGAGAACGCTCCCGGCTCATGATCATACCCAAACTGCACACGTTACGTGTAGGACTCAGCAGCATCTTTCTCCATCCGCTGCGTTCCATTTTGACAATCTTAGGTATTTTTGTCGGCGTTGCTAGTGTTATTTGGTTGCTCGCGATCAGTGAAGGAATCAGTCGCGAAGTACAACGTCAGATCGAGGAATTAGGCGCTCGCAACGTCATCTTGCGCAGTCGGATGCCGGCCGAAGAGTATGTAGGCGACATGGACACCTTTTTCGTCAAATACGGAATACGTCGGTCTGATGTTGCGGCGCTACTTGAAATTCCTACCGTAGAAAATCACCTGTTGATCCGTGAAACAAAACGAGAAGCCCATTTTGGCGCGCAGACGATTGCTGCCCATATTGTTGCTTGCACACCCGAATACGCTCAAGCGATGAAACTGACGGTCAGCACAGGTAGTTTTATCTCTGATATTCATGTAACTGGGAAAGCAAATGTTTGTGTGCTTGCTCAGGAAATCGCAGATGTCTTTTTTCCCGTGTCGAACCCACTCGGCAAAACGATACGAATACGTGAAATCCCTTATGTCGTCATCGGAGTTATGGAACCACGGCAGGCAATGGCAGGAATAGGAAGTTCACTTGCCGCACAGGACTTTGTAAGTAATGTCTATATTCCTTTGGAAACATTTTGGCAACGTATTGGGGATACCGTCATGTTCCAAAGTGCTGGCCAACGTTCTGGCGAAGAAGTTCAGTTAAGCCAGATTACGTTTCAGGTGGCATCGGTAGATGACGTCGTCAATACGGCGGCAGCAGTTGAGCGTACGATGAGAAAATTGCATCGTCAAAACGACTTTTCGGTAGTCGTGCCGTTAGAGCTTTTAGAGCAAGCGCGGACCACTCGTCTGATGTTCATGGCATTTATGGGAATCATCGCTGCGATGACACTTATCGTTGGCGGAATTGGGATCATGAACATCATGCTAGCGACTGTGACTGAACGTACTCGAGAAATCGGCATCCGCCGCGCGTTAGGCGCTCGACAATCAGATATCATCCGCCAATTTCTTACTGAGACGATTGTCTTGTCAGTCGCGGGTGGTTTAACGGGTGTTATTGGAGGTTTATGCTGTCCGGCCCTCGTCGGGTATTTACAGGAACTGCTTCACCAAACGATGCCGGATGTCATGGCGACGCTACCGACGTCGGTCAAAAATGTGACGCCTGTGATTGTGCCTTGGTCTTTACCCTTGGGTGCGGGCATCTCCGTTCTAATTGGGATTTTGTTTGGAACATATCCTGCCATTCGAGCGGCTCAAATGGACCCTATTGAAGCCCTCCGCCATGAATAGCGAACGATAACGCCGCTAGATTAACACCTTTTACGCGCGCGCAGTGAATAAGACATCGGCAGAGGTACGAAACCGTCTTTCAGTTTCCAGTAGTTGGGAATGACAGGTTCGAACACGTCTTCCCATGGCTCAAAGAACGCCCAGGGTCTTTCCTTAAGCAACTCAATCTCGAAACCATGTTTCACCAAAGCGTTGATGATCTCGCCGAATCCATGCTCCCAGCAGTGATTCGTCTGACTCCCAGTTTTAGCGTTTCGATCCGCATAACTGCCTTCGTAGTCTTCCGAGACGGGGTCCGTACGAAAGGGATCGTACTTAGGCTGGATGACTTGCTTACCATCGATTTGAATCACTTCCATCAGGTCCAACGTGGGGTGAGTTTCTTCCATATAGAGAATTCCAGTTGGGCGGACAAGTTGTGCACAAATCCCCGCCCATTCGTCCAGATCCGGCAACCAGCAAATCGCTCCGCGTCCGGTATAAACAATATCGAACTGTTCACCATTGAGAGCGGTTTCTGCTTCGCTAACCGCAGCCACTACAAAACGTGCGTCATCGATGTCAAGTAACCGCGCGAAACGCTCAGCCTCGACGATTGCCGCCGGTGAGAAATCAAGGCCTGTGACCTGAGCGCCGTAGCGAGACCAACTGAGGGTATCGGTACCGATGTGACATTGCAGGTGCAGCAACGATTTCCCTGCGACGTCTCCGACTTCCTCATGTTCCCAAGGCCCCAGTTTACATTCGCCTTGGAGAAACTCCGTGATACGATAAAACTCCGCGCCACTTCCTTGAGCGTGTAGTTTCGCAACTGCGTTCCAAGATTTGAGATTGTCCGCAAAACATTTCTCATACTTACCCGTCATCAAATCACCTTGCTCTTTGTTCGTCAGCGGCAGTTACCCATTCCGGTTCTCGGACGTCAACGAAGATTACTGTTTCAATTGGTAGTTAGTTCATCAACCATAACATTTTCGTTTTGAGGTACAATATAAACTTAAATTAGTTTTTGCCATACAACGGCCAACCGGTAAAGACTCATGCGCCGCTTATAACAGCTTGAGCCATTGCTCCTTTGTGACTCAATCCACTTGTGGAAGGGAAGGAATTTGAAACTGCAGATGTCACAATCGTCGCACACACTCCGCCGGTCCTATACGGATTGGCTATTGGTGACATGCTTAGCACTGTCGGGTGTCGGGTTGACAGTCTCGTGGGCTTGGGGATACCAGCAAGAACCAACAGCACATAGTTCGCCTTCTGTTGATACATCTCAGACCCAGCACACAATAGTACCCAAGGGGGAGAATCATCTGGGGCCCGCTTGTGTTGTCGACCGATTTTTTGTGGATGAAGTCTGGAGTAAGCTAGGTGAACGCGTTTGCCTAAAATGTCATCAAGACGGGGGTGATGCCTCAGCGAGTGATTTCATATTGCGCGACCCGTCACGCGATCGAACCAAAAGAGCTGAGGTCTTGCGTCAAAATTACATAGCTTTTCAGCGGATGGCTGCCGCTAAGCACAAAGGTCAATCCAGATTACTATTAAAGGCCACTGGTCACCTTGAACACGAAGGCGGAGAAATATTCAAGCCGGGCTCGACAGGGTATCAGATATTAAAAGACTTCGCTCGTCGCATAAATCACCCCCAGCAAAAAGACCAAGAACGAGACGCACAGATCGCAGCCAATATTCCGGCATTTTTCGATTCAATAGAAATGATGCCGCCTAGGCGTTTGCTCCGGCGGGTAACATTATCATTGGCGGGTCGATTACCGACGGACACAGAACTTGCATTGGTCCATCGCGAGGGGCTCACCGCAATCCGTCGAATTCTCGACGACGTGATGCAAGAAGATGCATTTTACGAACGTTTGCAGGAAGCTTTTAACGACATACTACTTACGCGAGGATACGACGGTTCTGGTGAATTGGCGCTTTCTTACGAACACTTCACGAATCGATTGTGGTATCAGGAACGCGATCCACGCAAAGGTTTAAGCCCAGAAGAGGCAAAGAAACTTCCCTATTCTCACCCGAAAATGATCACTTATACTAAGCTCATAGGAGATTATCGCGAGGGCATGCGTCGCGAGCCTCTTGAATTGGTCGAGCATATCGTGCGCAATGACCTTCCATTTACTCAGATCGTAACGGCTGACTACATAATGGTCTCGCCCTATACCGCCAGAGGCTACGGGATATACGAGCGTTTGAAGGACAAGTTTGTTGATCCTGACGATCCCTTTGAATTCATCACAACGAGAATAGATGCGCTAACATTGCGTAATGGAAAGCCCGCTCAAGAGTCTCCTACGGGATTCTATCCGCACGCGGGACTGTTGAGTTCCTTCCAGTACTTAAAGCGATATCCGACGACCGAAACGAACCGCAATCGATTACGAATCCGAATGTACTTTGAACATTTTTTAGGCATTGATTTATTGTCTTTGGCTCCGCGAGTGAATGATGCGGCGGCGATAACAGCCGAGTATGAGATTCCCACTATGCAGGCCTCCGACTGTGTCGTTTGCCACAAAGTGATGGACCCAATTGCCGGACTTTACCAAGAGTTTTACGTCGTCGATGGTAAAGGCGTTTATGGCCCACGAAAAGAGGGCTGGTACGAGGACATGTTTTCTCCGGGATTAAACGGCGAATCGTTACCTCAAACCGAGCAATGGAGATCTTTACAGTGGTTAGGCGAACGTACCGCTCGCGACCCCCGCTTCCCCGTCGCTATGGTGAAACATGTTTGGTACATTCTCATGGGCCGCAAGCCTATGTTGGCCCCAGAGGACATCGATGACCCTCTTTTTACAGCCCATCGTCGGGCATATCGATCGCAGCAGGGTGAAATAGAGCGAGTAGCTGATGAGTTCATTCACAGCGATTTTAATTTAAAGGTGGTATTTCAAGAACTCATTCAGTCGGAATTCTATCGTGCCGACGGACTAGCCGCCACTGTCAAAGATCCAAAACGGCTAGCCGAGATTGATGATATTGGTCTTGTGCGATTACTCACTCCCGAGCAACTTGAACGAAAGCTGACGGCTATTTTTGGTAGAAAGTGGGGTCGTCTGACCGATCCGGAGAGCAAATTCAAGATACTCTATGGCGGCATCGACTCGAAGGAGGTTACCCAACGACTGTCGGACCCTAGCGGTGCCATGGGGGCCATTCAACGAATCTTGGCTAATGACATCGCCTGTAAAAACGTCGCGGCGGACTTTGCGTTGCTCCCTAGCGAACGCCGACTTTTTCCTGAAATTGAAATTGATATCATCCCGGGGGTGAATCCTGCTGCGGATGAGCAGATACGAAGAGCGATCATGCATTTACACGAACTAATACTAGGTCGTTTCGATTCGGTTAATAACTCCGAAGTAACGCGGACGTTCGATTTATTTTCCGGCATCATTTCCGACTCGAAATCAAGGGCCGGCATTTCTAAAGTGGAAAGTTATAGCTGTCAAACGTTGGCTGACAAAACTCCTCGTGACGCTGACCCCAATTATTCAATTCGGGCATGGCGAGGTGTCGTTACCTACTTACTGCGACAACATGAGTTTCTGTACGAGTAGTGTACCAAGGATCAGAACAAAACGGACCACTAGGTGAGTTCGATACAGAAACCACCAAGTCCGGAAACTGGTTAAAATACATGGTATAATTCGTATCATCAGGTCTGCTGGAACGACGCAGCGATGGAGAGTTGGGTATGTTGGGAGAACAGGAATTGATATGCAACGTCGCGATATATTGAAGCTATGCGGAGCTGCTGGATTAGGCCTGTCCACTCCAATCGGCAGGTCACTCTTGGGAAACGACGACCTGCCACAAGGGGAACTCCCATTCTACGGTGGCCCCTACTATGTTGTTTTCAATGCGTCTGGTGGTTGGGACACCACATACTTGATGGACCCAAAAGGCACGGCTGAGTCGAACCGTCTTTATGAGCAAGGAGAAATTCTTAGCGAAGGCAATCATCGTCTAGCCCCCAATGCGAGTCACATTGAGTCAGGCATGAGTAACGAGGACTTTTTTAAAAACTATGGCGACAGCCTGTTGGTGCTCAATGGGCTAGACTATTCGGTCAACAACCATTCTCCCTGTTCAAGGTACATGGCAACAGGCAAATTGGACAGTCTGTCTTACCCTACTTTTGCCGCGTTGGTAGCTGCCTGTAATGGCGGCGAAGTCCCCTTGGCTTTCCTCACATTCGGTAACTACTCGTCCACCGGTAATCTTGTAGCGCTGGCGCGTGTGCCATATCTGAATTCACTCAATCGCCTTGCCAATGCCGACGGTGTTCAGGGAAGCGCCCGAAATCCCTATCACGATGATTTTGTCAGTGAACGAATAGAAAAGGCGCTGCAATCACAAATGCAGTCGCGTCTGCTAAAGCGGCGTCTCCCTCGCGTGGAACGATCTCAAAATATGCTTTACGCAGCACAACTCAATTCGAAAGCTCTTCAACGGGTGACTCCTTTTGTGCCGAAGTCATCACCCAAGGAAAGACTGTCACGGCAAGCCGATATTGCACTCGCTTCGTTTAAAGCCGGTGTCTGTGTCTCCGCAAATCTCACGATTGGGCAGTTTGATAGCCACTCCAATAACGATCGTGATCAAATGAAGTTAATCCCAGAACTGCTCGCTGGTGTGGACTATCTTTTGAAGAAATCTGAAGAACTAAAAATTCGAGATAAATTGGTCGTCATCATTCAAAGTGAAATGGGCCGTACGCCAACCTACAATGATAACCAAGGTAAAGATCATTGGTCGATTGGTTCTGCAATGTTCATTGGTGCCGGTATCAAAGGTAACCGCGTTGTGGGAGCTACTGACGAAAAACAATTTGTTGTTGCAGTTGATCCACAAACGCTAGCAATTGATGAACACAACGGCACGCAAATACGGCCCGAACATGTCCATGAATCCTTGCGTGAATTTGCCGGGATTAGTCAACACGCCTATTCAAAGAGCTTTCCTTTGAAGGTGCCGGCCGAACAGAAACTGCAGGGGTTGTTCAGTAACGATCGTTAATGCCAAGGTGTGCTAGGCGATATACATATCGATTAACTTAACCCAGGCAAAACTGTTTTACATGCCCCTCGTAATTGGTACTGCATTCTCAACACTGGTAAGGTAACATTATCGTATAGTGGTATTTTGCTAACAAAATACGGATATAGACAATGCAACGTCGTGATCTACTAAAAGCAGGCCTCTACGGTTTTGGGGGGTTGAGCTTCTCGAGTTTACTGCGAGCACGCGCTCAGGCTAAAGACATCGCGTCCGTGGCGGGTTCCGCGTTCGATAAATCGCTTAACGCTACAGGCGAGCCAACCGCTATTATCTTAGTATGGTTACGTGGCGGTTGCAGCCATCTGGATACATGGGACCCCAAACCCGACGCTCCGAGCGAATTCCGCAGTCCGTTCAATCCAATCAACACCAATGTCCCTGGCATAGTTTTGACAGAATTGCTACCGACTCTGTCTAAGTGTGCTGATAAGTATTCACTATTAAGATCAGTTGCCCATACCGGCGGCGGTCATCCTGCCGGATCTCTGCAGGTATTGGCTGGCGATCCAGCCGCTGCGGACAAAACCTTGCCTGTACTACCAGACTGGATGTCGGTCGCCAACTATCTACGGTATAACCCCAAACGAAAAATCCCCAACTACATCACCGTCAATCCTGTTGATCGATACGACAGTTTTACGATTGCTGGCTCAACTTATCTAGGGCCTTCTTATGAACCGTTCAAAGTGACGGGGGATCCGAGCCGACCTGATTTTAGTGTTCCCAACATAGGATTACCTGATCCCTCGCGAGCGGCCCGCTTCAAGAGTCGCATCAATTTAAAAAGAGGGTTAGACCGTTTACTGACCGAAATTGATCAGACTGGTGCGATGGAAGCATTTGACGATTTTGACCGACAGGCATTATCGTTGCTAACCAGTAAAGATGCGGCGCTCGCTTTCGATTTGAGTCAAGAAAATCAAAGCACTCGCGAACGTTACGGAATGAATCAATGGGGTCAGCAATGTTTGATGGCTCGCAGACTAGTCGAGGCCGGGGTGGAAATTGTCACCACAGAATTTGATGGGCCTTTGTGTGGGCGGGTCGCGAATTGGGACGACCATGCCGTGAATCACCATGTGTTTGATGCCATCAAGTTTCGTGCGCCCGTGTTTGACCAAGCGATTTCCGCACTGATCGAAGACGTTTATGCACGGGGTTTGGACAAACGGGTGTTGGTCGTTGTTACCGGAGAGTTTGGTCGGACGCCACGAATTACTCACGTCGCCAGTAGTGGCGGCGGCGTCGCCAGTGGGAGTAAAGGAACCGTGCAACCTGGACGCGATCATTGGCCTCGAGCTAATACGATGCTGTTTGCCGGCGGAGGGATTGAGACTGGACAAATCATCGGAAAGACAGATGCACGTGGCGAGGACCCAGTTGAACGCCGAGTAAGTCCGAGTGATTTTTTGGCAACACTGTACAGCCATCTGGGCATCAATGCTCACGAAGTCGCAATACCTGATTTTTCCGGCCGTCCCGTTCCAATCCTTACGTCCGGCAGAGCGATCACAGAGTTGTCACCTAAAGTTTGAGGCGAAAGTTAGTACAGTAAACTAACTAGTACACGACCCATGCTGGATCCCATCAGTCTGGAATTTACGGCGAGCTATAACAGTTCTCGTACCGGCTTTCCCGAACCCACAATAGACTGCGGACGTCCCGTCTTGTCCTCAAAGTGAGTGCCCAACGGGATGCCTAATTGGTGATAAATAGTCGCGATAATATCCAGCGGAGTCGTAGGTCGTTCTTTCACGCCTCCACCCCATTTTTCACTTGCACCGACCACACGTCCCCCCTGAATGCCACCGCCAGCTAGCATCACAGTGAAACACTTGCTCCAGTGATCCCGCCCCGCGTGTCCATTCATCAACGGTGTTCTTCCAAATTCGCCAGCACAGTAAATCACGACATCGTCCAGCATCCCTTGATTACTGAGATCCTCGACCAACGCAGCTATCGCTTTATCGAGCGGCGGAAGATGCTCTTCCAATCCAGGTTCTATATCGTTGTGGTGATCCCAATATCCAGTGTTAATCGTGACGATTCGAGTACCAGCTTGAATCAAGCGTCGAGCGAGTAATGCACTCTGACCGTATTGATGCCGACCATAACGGTCACGCAATTTATCGTCCTCACCAGTAAGATCAAATGCCCGTCGCACGTGATCGCCCGTTACCATCTCCAATGCCTGACTTTTGAAAGTATCAAGACCCTGCATCACGTCGTTTTGATCAACATCTTTGCGTAGTCGATCAAATGACCTTAACAGCTGTTTACGAGCATCCACATTTTCGAGCGTCAATCCATCAGGCAAGGCCAGGTTAGGAACTTTAAATGTTTCCGCATTCGGGTCCCCACCAACCTCAAACGGGTTAAATCGTTTTCCTAAGTAAACTGATCCTTGGTAGCCAAAGGCCTCAGATTTAGGGACCGTGACATACGCGGGCATCAAAGGTACACGCGGACCGAGTGCTCGTGCGACGACGCTGCCAAACGAAGGCATTTGTGCAGCATTCCGCGCTAAGGTAGGCCCAAAGTATCCCGTCTGCATCCAATGTGCCGAGGGTGCATGAATACCATTTCTATGCCAAACACTACGAACTTGACTCAAATGATGCATGATACGAGCTTGTTCCGGAAACCGCTCTGAAACGGTAATACCGGGAACGGACGTCCCAATGGGTAAATACATCCCCCGATACTCACTGGGCGCGTCCGGTTTCATGTCATAGGTATCTTGTTGGCTCATACCGCCATGAGTCCAAAAAACGATAAGTGATTTACCCGAAGCTCCATTTTCATTTGCTTCATCCGCCTGGAGCATCGACGGTAAACAGAGACCAAGCGCACCGCCTCCCACTTCCAAACCGGTCGCCATGAAATCGCGACGCGATAAACGACGACTCTTACCGGACAATTTTTTTGTGATTTTCAACATCGGTGAAACACCCCTAAGCCACGACTATCCATTATTGCACGAACATAAATTCATTACTCGCCAACAATGCCCAAATTAAGTTACGGTATCTTTCGATTTTATCTGATTCATCCGCTGCGTCTGATCCAGATACATGCGCAACTGCCACATCTAATTCCGCGGCAGTCCCCGCCCGACCGTAAAGAGTCAAAAATATTAATTCGCAATTCTCTTGTGGTGAGCGATTGTTGACGGCAAGTCGATGTGCAAATCCAGTTTGCGAACTCAATTTAGATTGGATTTGATTCGAATTAACCAACTCCAAGCCTTGAGCGAGCGTGGGTGTATCGATGCGTTCACATTCACAGGCTTTGAATCGAGACGGCCGGCCGAACACATCCAAAAATGCAATGGCGACATTCTCATCCGGAAGTTCAATCGCTCGCGTGCCCAGTGGGAATTCTCCTGGCCCTCCTGGAAAAGCGGTCGGTACTTCCAGCGTCAGAGACACCGCGTCCAACAGTACTTCGGCTGACATCCGCCGCGGGTAGAAACGCGAAAATGTCTGTTGGTCTTTCTGGTTACTCGGATTGATTTGTGTACCGAGGTTATAAGCGTAAGAACCGCAAATTAATCGTATCAATTCCTTAAGGTCATATTTATTCTTGACAAACGAGTCTGACAAAGCCTGTAACAACTCGGGATTACTCGGTGGATTCGTATCACGTCGATCATCCACAGGGTGTATAATCCCGCGACCTAAGAAGTGAGCCCACAATCGGTTTACTAGAGTGTCCGCAAAATACTCGTTGTCCGATCCTGTCATCCAACCAGCTAACGCGACGCGGGGGTCAGCGAATGCATCCAGTTCAAAGGGAGGGTCACCTAGTGGTTTGGGGGGCAACACCTGTTGTGTTTTGGGGTGTCGGATCTCGCCATGGTCGAGCAGGTAAATCGTTTCGCCAGTGGGTACTTCGGCGTCTGCAAAACCACCCTTACGTCCGACGCGGGCAAAGTTAGCCGCTAAGCCAAAATAATCGGCTTGGCTCCATTTCGCGGTAGGATGGTGGTGGCACTGCGCGCATTGAATTCGGACCCCTAAGAACGCTTGTGCGACCGACTCGACATAGTTCGGCATCGTCCGTACGCTGCGATACCACACCGTCGGTGGATTGATCTCTTGGGAACCAGTAGCCGTTAATATCTCCGACACAAACTGATCATAGGGCTTGTTGTCTAACAGCGAGTCGCGGATCCAGTTGTAGAAAAGTGTGGTACCCGTTCGCTGTTTTGAAGTGGAGTAACCGCGGCCTCGGTTTTGTAGAATATCGGCCCACTTGATAGCGAAATGACTGGCGTATTCAGGTTGTTCTAGTAGACGGTCGACCAGCCGCTCACGTTTGTTTACATCGGAATCACTGACAAACGCCAAAACCTCACTAGCGGTGGGTAACGTTCCGCAAATATCGATGCTCGCGCGGCGAATAAAGGTTGGATCATCGCACACTTTGGCCGGTTCGATCTGCAACCGCTGCCATTGATTCACTAAGGCTTCGTTGACACCGTTGTTTGAATTACCAGTTTTCAGTGAACTCAAAATCCCTTGTAATTCACGCAGTTGTTCTGCACTTTGTTTGTAGGGTACAAGTAATTGCATACTACCAGTTTGCTCGCCGTATTTGATTGTCACGGAACCGAGCCCGCCTTCACTCACCACCCGCAATAAACCGTCCGTGGTCACCTGAGCAAGTCCATCAACACTCATGGAGAAAAGTGCCATGGAAGTCACATCACGCGAACTGCCGTCCGAATAGAATGCACGTACCGATATTTTTTGTTGAGCGTCAGGTGCTAACACAACTTGTCGAGGTGACCATTGGATCCGTTCGAGCACCGCGTCTTGATCACTCGGCCTAGCCAACCCTTGTTCAATCCACAGCTTCAGCGTTTGATAGGATTCAGAGGTCTCGCTCATACGCCGACCGCCTCCATGTGCCGTAGCGCCAGTTGCCTTTCTCAACAAGAGACTCTTTTCCGCCGCTGCTGGGAATACGCGTCGCCCCTTGGCTTGCAACACAATTGATCGATAACTGTCCAGCGGATCGCCACCAAACAGCGACAAACGAAATCCGTTTTGACCATTCGCCTTACCGTGACAACCCCCAGAATCACAAGAAGATTTGCTGAGAATCGGCATAATGTCATTGGTAAAACTAACCCGCGGTTCAGCTATCAAAGAATTGCACAAACAAACGTTTATGCTCAACACTAATGCCGTCGCTAATAAGAATGACATTCTGATATTCAGCAGTAGATTACACATGGCATAATTACTCCACAATCTCTAGCGTTAGAAAAACACTGCTGCGATGAACTTCGATATCCTCTACCGTGCCGATACCCTCCAAACGCAGCCCGGATTGTTGTCCAAGCGACGCGTCCTCGTTCGCAATAATTTGTATTACGCCAGAATCGGTTTGACCCACAAAGGTAACTCCACGTCCGCGGATTCCAAGAACTCCGCCGGGTGCAACCAGTTCTGTGTGTATCTTACCAATAAAACCGTCTTGTCTGCGAGCTGAGTATTTTAATTGAATCACCTCTCCACGAGCAATAGTAACGGGAGCTTCCAAATCTACAGCGACAACATAGGGTGGCGAGTAGACCTCAAAAGACACTGTATTGGTAACGAGCTCCACTGCGACTGCTTTTTCAACGGCGTTCTTTGCGTTCGTGACAGGATTCATTTTGGTGCGGACCCTAGCAGCAATTGAATATTTCCCTGCAGAAAGATTGGGAGGGATGTAAAAGCTAATCGTCCCCGTGTTACTTGAGGGTATGCGCTGCAAACGATTTTGTATCTCAAGCGGAAGCCCGACGCCGCTTATCAGCAATTCCTCTGCCACCTGACCTGCCTGACGGTCGACTGTCACGTCGACGTCAATAATACTGCCGCCTTGATATCGCTGGCGGTCAATTGTGGCCACGGCGACCACGGGACTTGTGTCGGCAACGGCAAACGTCAACTGCGAATCGAATCGTCCAACACCAACCGGAGTACCGCTACGAGACATCGTCCCGGCGAGTACTGATTGTGTCACGGTTTGGTTCCCCATTTGATAACTGGCTTTCAACTCAAGCTTTCCAAGAAAGGGCTCCGCATTTTGGTCGGCATTTAATACCAGTACGGCCTGCCGCACTGTCGGTCCAATCCACACAGGGTCGCAATGTACACCCGGTGGTAACCCGACTGCCGACACTTGCACCGAAGTGTTTAAACCATTTGTGGGAAACGCCAAAAGATCGAGTCTTGCGTTACCTCCGCGGCGAACAGTTAACGCGGATGGCTTATCGGCGCTCGCATGAATCGCCACCACCTTTAGTGCTGGGGACTCCCGCTTAACAACCAAGCGGTAAATCCGTTGTGCCGACACCATCGAACCACTTGCACTATCACGAACGACGACATGAAACACGCCATCCCGCGGCGCAACAAATCGACCTGCGGGATCAAGATGTGCAGTGGGGAAACGGTTGCGCCCAATATTTTGCCTAACATCTTCATATGTAGCCAAACAAGTTTTCCCAACCTCGTCATAAACATAAACCGTCAAATCAACAGGACTGCCGATCCTTTGTCCAAACGATTCGATATACACCACCTCGCCCTTCCGGAGCGAAAGAGCATACCAATCGAGGTCCGAGGCAGTGGGCAAATGGCCCGTAATATCTATCGGGATTTGTATTTTTACTGCTCCGCTAACATCGTTGTTACGGTGCTCTGTTTCCGAGTCTTGTGGTTCCATTGCCACGGGAATGTCTGTGAGCGCAACTTCAACTGGAGCTAGAGAATTTGGAAACAATAGCTGGCCCATTGCAACGCCCACGGTTTTTGAATCGTTAACACTGGACATTCCATGGTGATTAGCAGGAACTTGCAAGTCTAACGTTTCTAGCGATCGTGACTGCAACGACACCCCCTGTGCTGTGTCACCTAAATTATATCCGTAGGCAACTAGCGGCTTCTGCTGTGTGATGTTAACCGCCGCGGGTAAAGTATAAATAACTCTTGGGCGATCATGAATTTCCAAGCGATAAAAAGACTGCACGCCGCCTCGGAAAATAAGATCTGCTATTCGCACAACGTATTTTCCTGTGTGAGGTAATGCCACCACGACAAATGCATCAGTGCCGAAATAGCCTCTATTCACAGCAAGTCGCTTGCCCGATTCGTCAAACAATTCCAACACGCATCGCAAATTGGAATCGAGACGACTGGCCCAACATTCCAACACCAACACTTGGCCGGCCTGTGCTTCAAATTGGTAAAGATCAACGTCACCCTTGGCACCAATCGCACCCTGCAGCGCCACGGGAAACTGCACGTCAACGACTACTGCTTCCGCTTCAAGTCGGTCAACCTCGTTGACGACGGGAAGATCATTGATCAACAATAGTCGTGAGGAACTCAAACCTGCTGACCCTAATACCTGCACCGTATAGCGACCCGCGAGGACATCCTTCGCAATACTGGCCTCAAATTGACCTTCCGCATTCGTTTGAAAAGTGATTCCTGGATGTGGTGAATACAATGTGGCTACATCGTTTAAGCCAACACCTCCGATTTCAATCTCGAAAGTTGTACCCGGAGCCGCACCTAGTGGAAAAATCCACTGTAATTGGGAATCGGGGAAATCTGCTGCGAGGTTGCGGGCCGCTAAGCACAGCAACAGCAGGAAAACGTATTGGAGCCGTCTAATATCCATTTTGATATTATAATAAAATGGTGGCAGAGATGCGGGTTTGAATCAGGTAAAACAACGTTTGACCTGTGATGCAATAAACCACGCCTTCGAAAACTATCAAGCCACTCAAAACGATTCTCTTTTTATACACCTATACCCGCTGCAAACACCGCCAAGGGTTCATCGATGACTAACATATTCAAAAAACTAGCCTGCTTTGGCGAAGAAGACTTCTTTACAGCTTCACTCGCTTTGTTTATTGAACGTAACGAATCGTTCCGCAACGCCTTCTTGAATTGGATTGAACCACACGTTGGTGAAACACTCAACAGTAAAGCTTGGACTATCGAGCTTCAGAAGATGCATCGCAGCGCTTACGGGGATGCGTATCTCGACATGGTCTTGGTGAACGCAGAGTTAGAATTATGGTTCGAACATAAAGTAAGCGCTGCTCTGGGAAAATACAAAGACTCAGACGGCAATCACGTCGATCAGATTGAAAAATACCTCGATACCGCAGCACGAGTAATGACTGGGATCGACAATGGACAGGACGATGCGCCATGGCCAACAGCGGGACCGACCGTTGAAGGGCAGGGCAGAGTGATTCTTTTCTATATTTCTCGTTCGGGCAAACAACTCGATGCCAACAGGTACGCCGGACGCATCCACCGCACCGGCAACTCGGGGGTCGTTATTCCAGAAGATCCTGCCTCGCTACGATGGAAGGATTTCTATCCCCTCGGCAAAGTCGCACTTGAAGAAAGCTTGCAAGGAAACCATGACGTATTTGAGGCCACGCTAACTCAACAGTTTCTTGACTATTGGACTGGGATTAGGGGAATGTGGCGGCAACTTGAATTCAATGATAAATGGCTTGAACTACTCCCCATTTCCGATGAACTCTCTGTTGCTAACCCCGCCCCGTTTGTTAACTATCTCAATGAAATTGAAGAAGAATTTGCCGCTCGGCTAGGGTGGAAAATAGATGAACACTGGAAAGGGACTACCGTTGTTTTTAGAACACCTATCGATACAGCGCCAAAGGTTGAATTCCGTGGAATTAGTACCATTGAAGAAATCCCAGATTATGACCCATCGCTCGGTAACGAAACGGTACAAATTATAATTCGGTGCGACTCGACTACTATTCCACCCCGACAGCCAAAAACTTCACAATTCGAGAACTTCAAGGGGCTTGTCGCACATAAACGAGTCGGCAACCAAGACATTATAGACGTGTATGTTGGGGTTACTAAATGGAATGAAATCCATACGAAAAACTGGCGTTACCATCAACTTATGTTAGCTTTTGTTGCAGGTTTACGAATGGCAGAGCGTGAATTTGACATAGTGATTCCACATCTCGATGAGTTTTAGGCCTACCACTGAATATGTGAAACGCCTTTCGGCAAATCAAAGCACATAATTAGCCCTTTGGAATCCACGTGCCAAGTACCGCTACGCAATAGACGACGCTCGGTCACGCCTTGCAACGCGACAGTCTGGTTTTCGACCACGAGCCTTAGGGCCTTGCTAGCTGCCGTTGCACCATCCACTCGCACTGTAAAGTTTGCAGTACCAAACGGTGCATTAAATGATATTTTTCGATCTGTAAGCGCGATGTGAGTTAGTTCCTTAGCCGTCCAATAGCGACCTATTTCGCTGAGTTTCATCCAAATAGTTTGGTCGCTAAACCGACTATTGAGGGTCTTGACGACGCGTTTAAACGCTGTAAATCCCTTTTTGGTTCCCTGAGTGTACATCCCCGGCCAATGGCATAGCATCACGGCAGGTTCTCCTCGCTTAATCAATTCCACCATCCGTCCACTCGTACCAGCTTCGTTTGCATATCTATCGGGTTCACTTTGTCGGTCGCCGTCCCAGCCGCCGAACCAGTCGCCAGTACAGGCCGGCACATTCACCGTTACCTTGGGGTCGGAACTGTCGACGTTTCGCACATGCTCCAATCTCGGCTGAGCACTTTCATCACCATTTACGACATATTTGAAATAGTGTGGAAGCTCGCTGCCATATACATCTCGGACGGCCTCGTGTACCGCAAGTGATAGTTCATTTTTGACTAAATTGCCAAAACCGCCTGGGGTCGTAACACCTTCGCAGGGTAATCCGCAGTTTTTAAGAATCCGCAGTGCGTAGGCCAAGTAGGCTGCCAATTCATCAACACTCTTTTTAGTACGGGGATATGAATTCTCCATAGTGGCAGGATTGATTTGTTGTATGGGACGACCCGTTTTGATATCAATCACCCTCGTATGGGTGATCATTTCGGGGTGAATATCCCAATTTGGTACCATCAAATCACGGACAAGTTTCAAACTCGCCTGTAACTGTTTCTGAGACCAACCTGGCAATTCTCTGTCCACCCAACCTACGCACGCCGGAAAAGGAACAATACTGTATTTCCCTTTAACTCCTTGTTGAGCGCACCATTGGCCAAATTCACGAACAAACGAATCTGGGATTTCTCGTGGCCATGTTTGCCACGGTTTTTTATATTCGTTGCGTTCAGGCCACGCGGTTGCAAATTGTGGCATGCAATAGTGCCCCATATTAACGAGGCAAGTTGAATCATCGACTACAAAGGATAGAGGAACGCGTAGTTGCGGATTGAGTACGGTGACGGCCTTACGTTTCGCATTTTCCACAGCAGCAATAGCGGGCCAAGCTGGAAGAGCAGAAAACGCCGTTGATCCGGTAGCGAGAAACTTTCGACGTGAAAAATCCTGATTAGTCATAACGGTCACCTTAAGAGCCAAAACACATACTGCCTTTAAGTTAATTAATAGTTCTTGATTAAGCAATTCATCTCTCATGTAACGGCGAACATTCTCCGACGTACTAATTAGATGTCATAAGCGGCGACTGTTTTGCTTGACGCCAAAGCATCGCGTTCATTAAACTAAAAACTAGTCGCTCTGCGAAATATGATTTTTACCCGCTCCAATATGGCCTCCAATGGCGCCACCAAAAAACGACAATCTAGAACAGGCTGATGCGCATCAAGCGGCGCGATTGCCTATTTCCAGACGCACGCTGCTCGTCGCTGGTGGCCTGTCGTTTTGCGGGTCGTCACTACCTGAACTTGTACAGGCTAAGGCTGACGGTCCGGCCAAGTCTACGATCCTCATTTGGCTCAGCGGCGGAGCCTCTCACATTGACACTTGGGACATGAAGCCCAACGCGCCCTCGTCGATCCGCGGACCGTTTAATTCGATTCCAACGACCGCCAAAGAATACCAGTTGTGCGAGCATTTGCCAAAACTCGCCAACCAAGCCCACCATCTATCTGTGATCAGATCCTTAGGTCATTACCGACGCGGCACCGGCGACCACCACGCTGGATACTATTATAATTTGACGGGCCAACGCCCAGACCCCAGTTTTCCGCAACTCTTGAATGCCCGAAAACCACGACCTTCAGACTGGCCAGCTATCGGTACTGTCGTTGGCTACAAATCACCACGTCACCCGTATCTCCCGCAAAGCATCACTCTGCCTCTGAAGCCAGGTGCCCCGCAATACACTCGGCCTGGACAATTTGCAGCTCGCTTAGGCGTGGAACACGATCCCTTATATGTCATGGCGGACGTAGATGACCCGATGAAATTCGCTGCGCCTGCTATTGAACTCAAAGCCGATATCCCTGTCGACCGACTCATTTCCCGTCGGCAACTTCTTGACGACTTCAATAACAATGACAAAGATCTCTCTCAATTTGCAAAAACCAGTAATCTACAAACGTTTCAAGACAAAGCCTTTTCACTATTAGGATCCCCTAAAGCCCGAAACGCGTTCGACTTATCAGGGGAACAGGATAAGACGATCGAGACTTATGGAAAAACTCATAATGGGATGAGTATGCTCATGGCTCGTCGACTTGTTGAAGCGGGAGTGCCGTTTGTCAGCGTCTTTTGGCAAGGAAACAAAAAGCTCGCGGAACAAAAAAAATGCAAAAGTGGCGGCGGATGGGACACCCACGGAAATAATTTCGGTTGTCTCAAAGATGTTCTCCTCCCTGAATTCGACCAATGTTTTTC
>LWDU01041798.1_pt1 | contig 21440 bp, 17 predicted proteins | sample 727161 | NCBI WGS metagenome assembly LWDU01 (sample SAMN04566230, study PRJNA314399) | hydrothermal vent metagenome | isolation source: deep sea hydrothermal plume seawater | place: Mexico: Gulf of California, Guaymas Basin | collected 2004-07-11
AATATCAACAGCAGCATCTACGGCACCTTCTCCACCTAAACGTTCAAAAAGACTCATTCCAAACCTCCTATCAGTATTTTAATTATTTTAAGTCGACACTAGCATTGATTACTTTCGACCCAATAATTGTATGTAATATAAATAACTTATACAATATATTTATGTTAAAAGAATTAGGTGATTTTCTTGTGTGAATACCTAATGATGAATATAATTTAAACCTAAAATAAAGCTTTCCGAAACCGATAAGAAATAACTATGCCTCCCATAACACCCAGACAAAACCAAATTCTTGAACTATTGCTTAAACACAGAAAAAGTCATAGCATCAACAAAATCTCTGAAGAACTGGGTATTTCACGAACCGCTGTACTGCAACACTTTGCTACTTTAGAAAAAAATGGTTATATCACTGAAAGCGAATCTAAAAAAACCCGTGGTCGACCCGCACGTCATTTTGCTTTAACTGAAAGAGGCATCGAATATTTCCCAAAACAATATGCTTGGTTTTCTGAACTCATTTTAAAGGATTTCAAGAAAATACTCGGTGCAAATGCCTTCAGAAATCACCTTAAAAACATGGGTATGGCGATGGCTCAACAGTTAAAAGAACCCCTCGACGAACTTAATATAACGGACCGACTTAAAAAATTAATCGTTATTATGTCTGACTTGGGTTATCAGGCCACCCTAATCGATGAAACCAACAATAAACCGTATACCCTTATTGAAGCCCATAACTGTGTCTACCACGAGTTAGCACAAACGCACCCCGAAATCTGTGAATTTGATATCGGTTTAATATCAACTTTTCTAAAACAAGAGGTCGAGTTGACCGAGTGTCTTGCAAAAGGAGGTTGTGCCTGTCGTTTCAAAATTAACACAATGAAAAAAGATAACGGACTTCATTAACACTCACTTTTAGCAAAAAAAAAGCCAATCGCGAATGCGATTGGCTTTTTATGACTACTTAGTAACTAATCAACCGGAATTAATCTTCCTCTTCTTTCGGTTTGAATCCGAAGAAAAACCAAAGCATAGCTATAGCGGCGCCACCAAGCAAAGTAAACATGACCGGCTTAACCAATGATAACGGTGCATCTTCATCTGGAAATTTAAACTTCATTAATGCACCTAAACTTGGATCATTAACCTGAATCGTTATCGACTTTGCCGGTAAATTTAAAAAGTGCACTGAACTACCATCATAAGGTTTACTGTTCATAAAGCACTGATGTACTGATCTGCCCTGAGAATAATTTACTGGCGATCGCTTGTTCTATTTGCGCAGTCGTCTTACCTTGTGTTGCGATAGAAATTATCTGGCCACCATCGATTGAAATATCAACACCACCCCCTGATGCTACTGACGTTTTTTTGTCAACATCAGTGAAAGCAGCAAGATACTCTACCGCTGCAGAGTAAACAATATCTACAGAAACGCCCACTTTTGCAGCACTGAAACTCTTGCCATGTAAATCATAAGTCATTTTTCCGTTGGTATAATCTCGGAAAGTCACTTTAAACAAGCTAAAACCTTCTTTATTACTAATGGTCATTTCCGCTTGTCCAGGCACATTAACTGCTTCAACCCCGCGCCAGCTTGGGTATTGCTTGATCATTCCGTCTGACATGGCGATCGCTAATTTTTTAGCAACCCCAGGACCCGTTGTAGGCTTAGGGCGGTCAGCACCACTCACAAAAGTAATGCCGGTTGACTCATAAGTAACATCGCCATCAATTCGCCACCGTGACGTCAATGCAAAAAGAGAATCACCCGGTTTACCGGCTTCTCCAGTATGCACACGTATTTGATCACGCCCAGACGGAGTAGCCCCGTAAGCAACCTGAAAAGACGAACTTAACATTAATAAAAAAGTTGTAATAAAAACAACATAACTGATCTTTTTAGTCATTATTCCACCAAATAAAAAAAATATACAAACCGAACGACGATTACTTTTTGTGTGCCTTTATTTAATAGCACTGCAAAGCTGCAATCAATTATTCACCAAAAACTCATTACGGTAACAGCCTTAAACTATCACCTTAATTTTTTTCTGCCAGCCGGTACCCGACTATCGTTAAAGAAAGATTAAAAGTAACGTTTAGAACTTATTCAGACACTAATTTAAAAAAACTTTTCGGCGCCCCACAAATAGGACAAGCCCAATCATCGGGAATATCATCCCAACGTGTTCCTGGTGCAAAGCCACTGGCTGGGTCCCCTTTTTCTTCATCGTATAAGTCTTCACACTCCATACAACGGTATTTATTAAATTTCTCCAATCTACCCTCCAAAAGTGAATGTCGATTATTCTACTCCATTTCGATACATTTCACTTAACAACAGCCAATATTTAAAAAATAACTAATCATTACTCTTCTCTTTTAATTGCCGCTCAATCTCTTTTTTTGATTGCCTGAAGGCCTCTGTCTCCATTTTAGATTTTGCTAGACCGGTCTCCGTAACCCCCGTTAATTTTTGCTGTAATTTAGTTAATGCCAGAGTTAATGACCTTTCCATAACAACTTCGCTATCTATGGATGCAATAATTCTTGAAAGCTGAGGTATTTTAGCTTTATCAGCAACCATATACACCGGTTGAACATACAAAATAGAATTCCCCATCGGTAAAACGACCATACGTCCTTTAACCACATTTGATCCATGCTGATCCCACAACAACGTAAACATTGAAGAAACTTCAGGGTTCTGATCAATCAGCGCGTTGACCTGAGCTAAACCATTCACTTGCCTATCCTTATGAAACTTATAAACAGTCAAATTAGGGTCATAAGAATCAACGCATACGTTCTCTTGTCTATTAAGCGTTCCCGCTATTGCTAAAACACTTAAATTATCACGATTCACCGGCGTCATGGGATTGACTAAAACAAATTCCTCTTGCCCCTGACAACGATTAAAAGCGGTTGTAATATAATAGGGTTGAACCTGCTTATCGCCAACCGTTGAAAACGCTAATGTTTCTGACTGCTGATAAAATAGTTCCGGCTGAGTCTGATGATATTTTGTATAAACTGACATCTGCAAAAAAAATAACTCCCGCGGATAGCGCAGTTGCTTTTGCAAAAAGTCTGGCATGTCATCTAATGATTTAAAAACACCCGGATAAGCGCGGTTATAGGCTGCAATTATCGCATCAGATGGATCTGAAATATAAAGATTTAATTGCCCACTGTATGCATCGACCGTAACTTTAACCGAATTACGAATATAATTAAATTGTCGATTTCCATTAGAAAAATCATGGTCCATTGGGAATGAGACTGGGTACCAATCAGATAGCGTATAAGCATCTAAAATCCAATACAGGCGATCATCACTAATAACTAAATAGGGATCCTTATCCAAAGTTAAAAACGGTGCCACAGTTTGTACTCGCTCTTGAATATTACGGCGAAAACGCAGTTTACTTTTTCGCGTAACACTGGTGGAGAAAAAAGGTTTTTCATCCCCTAAATAAACTGAAAGCAGAACCTTCCTAAACAAAGAATTAAGGGGAATTCCGCCACGGCCATGGTAATGATCTAGCGTGGATTTATGCGTGTGTCCAGAAAGCCCAACTATATCCAGTTTATTCGGGACAATCGCATAATCGTAGCGTTCCTCACCATAATATATTTCAGGGTGCTCAATCTTAAAACCCTGTTCTGATGTCAAACTCAAATCCTGTAAATACCACTTAATCGGCTGATCTGCATCCTGAGAAGTCGGCGTTACCACCGCGCCATAACCATGGGTATAGCGAAGATGTTTATTCTCCCAAGTTTGGGCATCTGGAGGTAGCCTTCCTATATTCAACTCTCTTGCAGCCAAGTTCACCTGAGTTAAGTGATCATTAATAAAATAACGCGCCTCATCAACATTTGGAAAACTATAATAACTTCTGATTCCTTGGAGTTGCCTATACCCATCAATCAATAGTTCGCTATCCCATAGCGGCACATTGTCAAAATGTTTTTGAAGTTTCCATGTCTCAATGTCAGCCACAGCATTTAAAGCTAATCTTTTTTCTTCGACATGAATATTATCAAGTTTATAAGCGGCTAAAGTCGCCTCAATATTATTTTCCATGAACGCACGCTCCATACTGACTGGATTGGGTTTCACAAAATATTTAGACACAAAGTCTGGAATAACAGGCCAAAGTTGCAACCCAACAAGAACGGCAAAAAATAAAACACATAATGTCATGGGAAAAACACTGCGTTTACTTTTAGAAGAAAAGTAAGTAGCCACTAACGCCACCAAACAGATAAAGGTTATAATTTTCAACCAGATCAGCGGTAATTGATAACGTAATTCAACAAAACCAGGGCCAAAAAACTCCGGCAAGTGGTCATCAACATAGAGCAAACTAAAACGCTCTAAAAGCCAGCCCCAAACCGAATGGACCACCAAAAAAACAAGTAGCAATGAAAGGTGGAGTTTAACACCAACCGGGTAATTCTTTTTTTGTGCCGGAATATAATGATGCGCCAGCCAATATTGAAGACTAACTAAGAGCAAAATAAAAAATGAGACAAGCAATAATTCCTGTTGTACCAAGGTAAACATTGGATAAGAAAACATATAAAAGCTGGTGTCATTGCCAAAAACCGGATCGACAATACCTGAAGCACTGCCAAAAAAGAATAAGGTGGCATACTCCCAGTGCTCATAAAATGGTATAGCTATAATAAAAGCCATAATTAATGAAATGGGGGTAAACAAGGCTAGTGACCCTGTTCTGAACCAACGCACGATTTGATTAAGCCTTTTCCTTTGGCTACTATCTAAGACGGCCTCTTCCTCGGCATCAATCCCTAAATAGCGAGAGGCCATCCAGAAATGTATAAAAAATACACCAAAGAAAAAAACAGTCACGCCAATGGAAAAAAAATAACGGTAAAAAGTCCGAAGCCAAAAGTAATTTTCAAATTTAAGTGATTTAAACCACCAAAAATCAACAAATAAATCTAAAAACCAAAAATAAAAAGCAACGTAACCCAGTAACAACACAATAGTTATCACCATTAACAGAAAAATTATTCTTTTTACATTAGCCATCAATATCCCAACTTAAAAACCACCTAGCCATCCAAGAATTACCATAAATCACTTAATTACCCAGTTAATCTACCACTAAATGTAACCGCTATTTCAAAATGTTCTAAAAACGTTATCCTCATTGAGAAACAGAATTCCTTGAATCAAAGCTATTGCTAATTGTATGGATTTAAATAGCTAAATAAAAAAAGTTCGCCTGTAAGCCTCCCCAAAAATAATAGCCATTTAAAAGTAGAACATTCTTAGCAACTAAAACAAGGCGTTTTTTATGAAAAAATTACATTCGATAAATAGTCAAATTTTGGCGCTGTTAAAAAAACACTACACCTCAGCACCTGACTTATACCGTGAACACGGCATGCGTACGGCAAGTTTTTATACCTGGCAAGCCAAATAGTATGCGTCCCTCATGCCATGCATGAAAGCACCAGAGAATGAAAATAGTCGTCTTAAAGAGAGGTAGACCGTGAGTATCTGCCGCTGTCAAAGTAGCCACAAAATAAATTTTATTCGGATGAACGACCGTAAAGCTTATACACATAGAAATAACCAAAAGCCCTAACTCACCCGATAAAAGGATTGCAGGCTACCTTACCCCGTCGATAATGAGTCCTGAAATAATCAGGTAAAAGGACTTATGATTCGTTAACCCGTTATCCATGGTCATTGTTTATCGTTGTTGCCATGCACCACTTGCAGTTTGATACCACCAACCGATATTTGCATTACTTAACCAATGGCGAGCAAAAGTCGTTTTAATTTGAACATACCATTCTGGGTGACCATTAGCATTGGCAATAGCTTGATACAAAGTCTGGCGATCATTATTCTCTGACGCTACTAATTTCTTCAATTGATTACGGTTTTTTAAAGGAACCTCGGATAAATTTCTAACGACCAGAAAACCATCTCCCTTAATACCAATAAGTCCCGAGGCATAATTTTCCTGTAAAACTGAAAAACGCTGTTTCATCGTATGTCGAAGTTTATTTATTTGAACCGTTTTAATAGACAGGTCAGCCTCTCCTGCTGCCTGTGCAGGAGAAATTATCACCGCTAATATCCGATCAACTGCATAATAAAATGCAAGTCGCCCGTGATTGGCTCTGGCTTCCGGCTCACTCTTCTCTTGAGTCGATACACCTTGAATTTCTTTAATTACCTCATCGGCGACTTTATCGGCTGCTGCGGCTGGAAAATAAATATTAATCGTTACGCAAGCGGTCAGCAATAACGCACTTAAAGTTGAGATCTTTTTCATAGGACGCTCCCCGTCAGTCTAAAATTCGGCCTGTGTAATTCTTTCCAGCCGCTTTAATAACACATTAAAATCCAATTGGGTATTGTAGGCAATAACATCAACGCGAGGTAATCCTTGCCCTTTGACTAAATAAAAACCTTCATTTACTGCATTGACCCCCATTAATTGGCAAACACCTTGATGTAAATAACACCCCATCCCTAACTTATCATAGCCAAATAAATCGAAATATCTCAAAAAAGTTGTCGAAAGTAATCCAACACCCGGTCCACTCCCAATACTCGCGATATTATCCAAAGCCCGTTGGCTAATTTCATGTTTGCTACTATCATTTTCTGGTGTCCCTAACCAAGCAAAAAAAGTCACCGGTTGCCAAGCTAACAACTGTAGATCATTAATAAAACCAGATAACTTACCGGTTATCTTACCGGCTTTAAAAGTCTGACTAATCTGTTGCAGGTCTAAATTATCAACCTCCACATCGGCAAACACCTCCGGTTGTGCACTCAAAAAATTTGCCAAAACTAATTTGTTAACCCGAACATAGCCTCCAAACACCTCGACCCACAATTCTCCTGAGGTTTTTATCTCTCCTTGATGATAAGTAATTTGTGGAATTCCACCTGAAATCGTTCCATGCAAATCAGGCCATTTTAATATTGTGGCCAATTGCTCCAAGGAAATTCTCTCAATTCTCCCTTGAAAATGGGTCACCGGATCTTGTCCTACCATCGACAACCAGTCAAACTGACTCACATGAATATTGCCACCTAAAATAGGTAAATCAAGGGGCTGGGTCAACTTTATTTTATATTGATCTGTTGTCAGTACTAATTCTGCCGGCCCAATAGGCAATTGGTAAATAAACAAACGATCCCAAGCCAAGGCGCTTTGACTTTGTGCGGCTAACTGGCTACTCCAATTTATCGTTCCACGACCATTCTGAAGATGGATGCGCTCTTTAGGATCGATCAAATTGAGCGCGGTAAGTTTTAAACTAATTTTATTAATCGATTGCTTAGAAAAGTCCACTTGTGCATCCAGCCCCCCTGTAACGGTCATACCCTCGAACAGGCTTTCTGCTAAAAAGGGTTGTACATACGTGCGCTCAAAAAGTTGTAAATTTTCAGTACTAAAACTCAATGAGGCTTGTTCAACTTTAATGCTGTTATCAATCTTCACACGACTGTGCCCGGCCAAGTACCCCATTACAGGGTCATCAAAAATAAATTCATTAATCTTTAACTCTTTATTTTTCACATCCCACAAACCGTTCGCTGTAAACACTAGGGGCTGCTCGGGACTGGCATGATAAACAGGCTCTAGATAAATTTCACCGTGAGATATTTCTGTCTGAATCTGCCAACGCCACTGCTGCTGCATAGTTACATCCAACACGGTCGCCAAGTCCAGTTCCTCACTCGCATATCGTCCATCATCCGTTTGGATTGAAACACTTTTTAAAACAAAATTACTGTGTAAATCAGTTAAGCCACTTTTAGAAAACATCATATTGGCCGCTATATCCATAGTGCCCTGTGCCCAATCAATACGATAAGACGGCAATAATGGCTTAATTACACCGCTAGTAACACCTTGTAAATTAATGTCCAACTGACTCGCACCGTCACGGCCAGGCGTTTGTATAAAACGAGCACGCTCAATGTCTGCCAAACTTGTTAACTTAAGCTCATTTTGGGTTTCACTTACCCGTAAGAAAAAATCAAATACGGTTTCATAGATACCTGAGACCGATAACTGCCCTCGTCCCTGCTGACAAGTCAATGCGTCCACACTGAACACTATACGACTACAATAAATGTTATTTATCACGACCCCATCAGAAAGTTCTGGGGCAGTAAGTCGACTCACTGAGCCGTTAATTTCAGTTTGGTGGTCGCTTGATTCAAGCAAAAACAATTGAATATTTTTAAGCTCAAAACCGGCAATTGACAGGTCATTAATGGTTAGAAATGGCGTGTTTTTTAAGGATGTAGGGGGTAAAAAAAAGAGCAACAACAAGAGACTGGTAATTTTCAGTTTATTCATCTAGGTAACAAGTTTTTAGTCAACTGCATTTCATCATTCTAGCTAATAAGCTACATAATTTATGCGTTCTTTAGCATTATAAAAACAACTTCAGCCGACTGACATTCTGAGACTTTCAAGACCATAATAATGTTGTCCAACTTTAACCGCATCAGGCTCAAGAGCAAAAGAACTGAACCCCGTTGCTCGGTAGAACTGACGTGCGGCGAGTGCCGCAGTGACTACGGTCACATCCAAATAAATCACCTCCGGTTTTTCCGTAATGCTATTAATACACATCGTAAGCAGTTCTCGCGCAATGCCTTGCCGCCTAAATTCTGGCAAAACATACAAACCTTGCAAGGTCGCCTTATGAGCAAGTCTATGTTGCGTCGCAAAAGCGAGCGATAAGCAAGCTATCAATTCTTTTTTTGTGCCCAAAACACCGACATTAATCAACGACTCATTTTGACCGTGATCTAACATTTCAGTCATCTCCCGTTCAGTTAATGTGCGCACTTCATTATGAGAAGTTATCCACGAAAAAGGTGACTCTTGTGTCGCCATCAGCATTAACTTTTTATAAGCTTGGCAATGACTGGCATTTAATTGCGTAAAAATCATATAAAATTAAGGTCATAAAGTAGAAACATATAAACAAATTACAGTAATAACCACGGTCATCATCTTAATGAGTTTAATAATATCATCACGAATAAAACTCTCTATTTTATCACCAACAGAGCGTTCACATTCTAACACGCCACTGCGCAAGCACTCGATTAATCCTTTTAAACCAGAAAGACGGTGATACTTTTTTTATAATTACCTAACATACTTAAAGGGTGAGGAAGTTTTTCAAGAACCCGTGGGTGACGCACCGACTCGTTGGAAAAGTTCAAACGACCTGTATAGAAAATGGGTTACGGTATTGAAGAGATCGGGTGTGAGATTCAGATGTCCTTATCAAATGAGACATACCTTCTGCTCTCAACTGTTAAGTGCGGGAGAGCATCCTATGTGGGTATCACAACAGATGGAGCATAGTGATTGGGCTTTTACCGCTAAGACTTACGCCAAATTTATTCCTACAGACCCTGATGATAATGGTGGCAAGATGATGAAGAGATGGAACACCGTCCAAATGCTGTCAAATGAGGTGTGTACCTAACGTATATCTGCTTATATGTTTGAAGCAACCCACCATAAGCCCTTGATTTATAAGGGTCAATTGCACCCTTTGATTTTACATGATAAAGTAACGACTGTTCTCAGTATCTCAATCTAAAATTACAAATTTACGCGCTATGACTTTCTCAGCATCCCTGCCTGACAACCATGCCTTACGTGAACAATTACATCATGAGGCTCATGCTCGACAAGCCATCAAGATTAAAAGCCCAGCACAGGCAACCCATATTGCCTTAATCCACGATGGTGACCAAAAAATTATAGAACTTAAACACCTAGAATCTCTCTGCGAGACCTTTAACCGGCCACGACCCTCGTCAGATACGCTTCACTTTAGTGATGATTTCGGAAATTTCCAATTTCAATGGCAGCACCACGGCGAATACAGTACCTATACTTTTTACCAACATCATTCAGAACACCCACCCTTTAGCCAATCGGTACTCAATCAAATACCTGCGGAATGGCTAAAAGCATTACCCGGCAAGATTATGGTCGCCATTCACACGGCTATCATTAAATCTGAAGCGCAACCTGACTTTCAAGACATTGCTGCACATTTTTCAGGCGGTGCTTTAGTCGGTGCAGAAGTTGCCAGTGGGGCAGCGCTAGCTTTTACCGATTTCAAAATACAAGCAGATGGGTTCAGCCGTTTTGTTATTTATGATCGCCAACTTAATTCACGCCAAGCCGGCCGATACCTACAACGGTTATGTGATATTGAAGTTTTTCGTATTATGTCATTGCAAGCCTATCCCGTCGCACAAGCGTTAATGCCTAAGCTTACTCGTGCCGATCAAGATCTATTGCGCATAACGACATCTATGCATCAATTAGATATTGATGACAGTCAATTACTCGATGAATTAACAGCCTTAGCCGCTGAAATAGAAAATTGCTTTTCTAGCACCCACACTCGATTCGTTAAAACAGCAGCCTATTATCAACTCGTTGAGCAACGCATTAACGAACTTAAAGAAGTCAGAATTCCCGGCGTCCAAACTATCAATGAATTTCTAAACAGACGCTTAGAACCTACGATTAATACCTGTGTCGTGACTGAAAAACGTTTGACCATGCTCTCAGAGAGAATCAGCAAGGCCAGTCAATTACTGCGTACCCGTGTTGATATCACGTTAGAGCGACAGAATCAGTCTTTACTCACGTCTATGGATAAACGTGCTGATTTACAATTACATCTGCAATCAACCGTTGAAGGGCTTTCTGTTGCTGCCATCAGTTACTATACCGTCGGTTTATTTAACTATATTGCCAAAGCAATTAAAGCCTCTGGAATAGCCGTTAATCCCAGCCTGATAACAGGAATATCAATCCCCATTATCATCTTCTTTGTTTATCGAGGTGTCGGTAATATTCGAAAGATGGTCAGTAAAATTCATGAATAAGCGATTATTCAGCCAACCAAAAAGACTAAAGCGCAGGCCTGACCACACCTTGAAATGGTCAATCGACAATACTCACCACATCGTCACAGGTGATTGTCCCTGCACTTAACACTTCTGCATAAACACCCACATGCGCACCATTGTGCTGTGCAGCTGTTCGTAAAATATTAGTATCTTTGGGCAAATCCCCTTGTGATACTGTCGTCATTACACAGCGCGGACACAAGTCCGTTATTTTTAATTGAACCTCACTACCTATCTTAAGTATTTTACCCACCCAATCATTCTCAACAAAACCAGGTTGATCAGTATTAATGATAATATTGGGCCTGAAACGACGCGGCTCAAATCGCCCTTCCGGATATAACTTGCGTAACTCAGCGAGTGTTGACGTGGTTAACAAATGGATTTTCGCAAGATCAAAAAAAGTGCCTGCTGGCATGTCTTCGTCAGTTACAACATCTCTATTATCAAGCTCTGCAATATCAGGCCAGTACTCTTCTAATTGCGGTTCATTCAGAGTTTGAGAAATAAACTCAACATCCCGCCCCAAAGCTTCACTCAAAATCACATTAACACGTCGATCATCACTCTTGACGGTCGACCCATCAGGTAAAGTAATACGCACACAATTCGAATATGGAAAGTCTTCATAACGAGAATGGTATGAAAAAATATTAGGCCATCGCTTCGGATTCTTAGCGCTGACAATTTTCCCCGTTTCTACATCTATCAGTGCCGAAGTGCGATCACCCAAAAGCCCTTTCTCATTCACTCCAGTGGAACGCAACTCTTCTCCAATCATTGATTTAACCGGATAACGCCATAATGATGAGACCGTTATCATCTCGTCTAAAACCGCCATAACTCCCCCTCTTTTTTAGTTAAACGCTAACTTCTATTTAGTTGTTATAACACTAAATAAACTGCCCTGCAGTATACGCCGAAGACCAGGCCCATTGGAAATTATATCCACCTAACCAGCCCGTTACATCCACCACTTCACCGATAAAAAACAAACCCGGCTGATTTTTAGCTTCCATGGTCTTAGAATTCAGATCATGCGTATCAACCCCAGCTAACGTCACTTCCGCAGTACGATAACCTTCAGTTCCGGCAGGTTTTAATTCCCAAGACTGTAATTGCATTGCAATGAATTGTAATTTTTTATCGGGGATCTCAGCCAAGGGTGTTTGTGCATATTCAACCCAAAAGAGGACTTGCAATTCACTCACCAATGACCTGGCTAAATGAGCAGACAAAACAGTTTTCAGGTGTGCTTTCGCTTGCTTTACTTTTTGCATTAACAAGTACTCCGCTAACGCAAGGTCTGGCAATAAATTAACCGTTACCACGCTACCCGGTTGCCAATAATTGGAGATTTGTAATGCAGCTGGCCCACTCAAGCCACGATGGGTAAATAAAATATTCTCTCGAAATGAAACCTTTCCACAACTTAGCTCAGCATCAACAGCCAATCCTGATAATCGCTCAGAAATCTCCTTAATATGGTCACTAAAAGTAAAAGGAACCAACCCTGCACTGCGGGGTAAGACATTTAAACCAAATTGTTTTGCAAGCTGATAACCAAAACCACTCGCACCCATCTTAGGTATCGATAATGCACCTGTTGCGATAACCAAAGAATAACATCGATAACTTACAGTTTCCGTATCAACCTGATAACGTGCAGTCCCCTCGGTATTCGTTTGAACCGCCTTAATAGTCACATGTGTTTTTAAGTTAACCGACAATTGCGCACAATCTTCTAATAACATATTCAGAATATCTTTAGCAGAATCTAAGCAAAACAATTGACCATGTTTACGTTGTTCATATTCTATTCCGTGGCGCTGAACAATATCAATAAAATCCCATTGGCTATAACGCTTAAGCGCAGATTTACAAAAATGTGGATTAGCAGAGATATAATTATTCGCATCCACCTCAACATTTGTAAAATTACAACGCCCTCCCCCTGACATAAGAATTTTCTTGCCCGGCTTATTACTGCCTTCTAACACCAAAACAGAACGCCCTCGCTGAGCTGCCGTCAAAGCGCACATTAACCCCGAGGCTCCAGCCCCCAAAACAATCACATCATAATATTTCATTATTCAATAAAACCCAGAGACTAACTTATCCATCTAATCGCTGACTAGCCACCAAGGTTTTCCTGCCAGGTTAGAATATAATCCTTTTGTTGTTTCGTTTCAGGCGATTTCGACGCGGCTGATTTAGGGTTTTGCAACCATAATTTATTCAATTGTGCCAATGCATCTGTACCCTTAAAACCTTGCCGCGTCAACCAACACCCAATAATAGTTCCCGTTCTACCCACCCCTCCTCTACAGTGAATATAAACGACCCCTTCTTTTGTTACCTGTTGATCGATCAAATCCAAGATTGCTAGCGTTATTTCAGATGACGGGGGTGTGCCAATATTTGTTATCGAGAAACGCTGATATACCTGACCGTCCAAAAGTGATGCGTATGAGGCTAAACCCTCGGGTTCACCGGTTAAATCAATAAACGTTGTTACCCCTGCTTTTTTTAACTCATCCAGATTCTCACTGGATGCAAGCTTACCTACTCCCACCGGGTGCTCACCTGCCAAGACTTTCCCAGGCACCACCCAATAACAACACTTTATAGGTTTTTTCATAATATTTTCACTCTATTTCACTTATTAACAAAGTTCACAAATTAATTGCAATTTATAATAAATTAACGCTGCGACACATTGTCATGTGACAATTTGCCCCATCGTTTTATCAAAAATAATCAGCTAAAATAGTCTCTATTAAAGGACTTACTTTACTAGTTTAACACTGCTACTTAACTCAAAAAACAAGGATATATATGCGAATTATCGGGACTTCTTTAATGGTTTTTTTTGCCCAGTTATCAATTTTATTCCCCTCTTTATTTTTCCGCATTATAAAAGTTATTTTTTAATCGACAAGCACCTCACCCCCTAAAATCACCACCTCGCAATCACTCATAACGAATCTACGTTCGACATTTTCAAGCCCAACAAGATAAAACCTCTAAGTTAAAATACCTATAAGAAACCGTTTTTTCTGCATGGACCTCTGCAGATCATAATGCAGGAAGCGCACATTCCATGGTGACCTCCTACCCTCTCGCCATTCACTACATTAATAAAACCCGGGAAAAACCAGCGACACAAAACTACTCTTTGCCATGCTGGCAAAAAATAAGCGGCCATTATGAAACCAGCCCCCCCAGAAGAAACCAACGTAACTCGCAAATAAACAAATATTTCTTCATTACCTAAAAATGCTGTTACTCACAATTAATATGTCCATTATATTCAATATTGGATCATGACAATGCTTGCTGTAACACCCCATCACTATACAGCTCTTTCTTATACATCAAACCCTGCGTATTCCAGACCGTATAAGAGCCATGTAACTTGCCCGCCCTCATTTGCTGTTCTCTCAAAATATCGCCGCTCTCATACCAATAAGACCAAAGAGCTTCTTGTTTACCTGCCTTAAAATAACCTTCAGATTTCTTCTTTCCATTTTCATACCAACAAGTCCAGCACCCCATCTTTTCGCCGTTTTTATAATCTCCTTGTTTTTCTAATTGCTCACTTGCTTCCCACCATTCAGTCCAAAGTCCATCTAATTGACCGGCCCGGTAATGCCCCTCTTTTCTTTTGAGACCATTCTGGCTCCACTCCTCCCACAGACCTTCTTCACGGTCATTTTGATAACACCCTTGTGCAAACCGCTGACCATTCTCATACCATAAGACGGTCAAACCGTAACGCTTTCCATACCGATAATGACTGATCACCTTCCTTTGGCCATTCGCAAACCTTTCTTCGATATAAGCACCATTTTTAAACCAATTCCTAAACACACCCTGAGGTATTTTAGCTATCAAACGTCTAATAAAAAAAGTACACTGCCCAGACCAATGAGTCTCCTTTATAAAATTCATCATAGGTTTTCCATCAACAATAACTGACACAAGAATTTTAACATTAAAAATAAGACTTATAAGAAACATAGTCAAGAACGTTACACACCCCAGTTACGGGTTTCCACTCGCTGTTAAAAACACCTAATTAAATTAGGTAAATTAACGCTAAGTATTTTTGCTCGTTAAAATAGACCTTCAGCCAAGTCACCATAAAACACTTTCTTAGGCAAATAAATTAAACCCACTATGAGAGAAGACCCTACGACCATTATCGAATATACCTATACGATAACCGCTAATGATAACGCAAAAAAAACCAGTTCTATTTTAGCCAGCGAAACAGGATTATCTCAACAAAACCTTAAAGTCGCCATGCAAAAAGGTGCGGTATGGTTACACCGAAACCAACGCTGCCAACGGTTACGACGAAACAACAAAGCACTTCATACCGGAGACCAATTACAACTTTTCTACAATACGGCTATTTTAAGCCAAGCTCCCCCCCCACCCTCCTTAATCAGCGATGAAAAAGAATATTCCATTTGGTACAAGCCTTACGGCTTATTTTGCCAAGGCAGTAAATGGGGCGATGCCTGCACCATTAATCGTTGGGTAGAAACACATCTACAGCCCCAACGACCTTGTTTTTTAGTCCATAGACTAGACCAAGCCACAACGGGCATTATCCTACTCGCACACAGTAAAAAAATGGCTCAGGTTTTCAGTAGTTTTTTTTCAACTCGAACGATACAGAAACATTATCAGGCCATTGTAAACGGTGACTTCTCGCCCCATCACGGCCCTTTTGAAATTAACACTCACATTGACGGCAAAAAAGCTTCTACAACGCTCAGTTATGTTGCAACTACAACAAAAAACTCTTTAGTTGATATTCAACTCAACACCGGAAGAAAACACCAGATTCGTATACATTTATCACAATTTGGCTTTCCCATTATCGGAGACCGGCTGTATGGTCAAGCGATAACTGGTGACAAAAACTTACAATTACAAGCTGTCAAATTGGCCTTTAAATGTCCACTAACAGGAACAAATAAAACCTTTCAGGTTCCTGAAAAGTTACAGTTAGTTTTAGAAGAATAACCGTAGATGATTTAATAAAAGAAAAGTTGGTAGCCAGCTCTCTATGAGGGGGTAGGTATGGACATTCATTCGAACAACTGGCCACCAAAAAACGAAACGCTAATTCCTGACTAGGGTAAAAATACAAAAATTAGAATCTGGGGTCATTTTACGAACTAATAATGCTTAAGTGAATGTGGCAAATTGACGCGCGACAATTTGTCACAAAAGGTATTTACTCTTTCAGGACTCTTTATCAAAAGGAATATAATAGAACTATCAGCATCCTTGTTTCTTAAGCCGCATATCAATCTATTTTAAAAGAACATCTTAAAAAATTATTCCGCTCGACACTCACAACAAATGCAAAGAGAACCCGAGCATAACCACGCACCAAACTTTATAATCGGAATCATTAATAATTGCTATGCATTAAACTAACGGAACCGCCAGCAAATCAACTCGTTAATTAGTCCTTCTTTGGAATAACAGTACCAACTTTTTTTGCCACAGAAAGGTTAGAGCCAAAGATGCCCATGCCGCTCTGTTTACTGTACAAAAATAAATCTGATTCAGGGCCCATTCATTTTAATCATTCCATCAAATTTATCCCAGCTTTGGTACCCATTATTATTTTATTACTGAACCTTCTTTAGCTAAATAGTAATATTGACACTCGCCACCCCTTCCGGCTCATAGCGGGGCAGACATTCCACAATACGCCTCGCTTCTACCCCCCTTTTTTTAATTAAAAATTTCTTGATATGCGCACTTCTTTCAGTGGCTATTTTATTTAATAGAACAAGCTGTTTCTTAGAAACTAATAAGCCTTGTTCATTATGTACTTGTTGAAATTTACTTTTTAAAGGCTTCCGAAAGAGTTTCTCTTTATCTTTCTGATTACTGATTCCGCAAAGGGTAATATGGATACTCGGTCGAGCTGCCATTAATTTTGAAATGACGGCTAATTGTTCCACATGATTACTGGTTAATTCAACACTGGCACTGTTAAAAAGAATAGGCTCTAATTTGAGGCTATTCGCAAGATCAACCAATGATTCAGCCGCAAAAACCAATCCATAAGGCGTGTAATAATTAATAACAGCCTCAACAACGGCCTTCGAAACTGCTGCAACTATTGCTTGCTCAAAGTCAAAGCTAGGATTATCAAATCGGCCACTAACCGGAACATCTAAATGAATACTATTATCTCTATCGCGCAGCAATGATAACGATGCATTTAAAGGAAAATCAAATTCGCTGCTAAAGGCTTTCGCCTCCTTAGCATTCAAGGTTGTTAACACTAACTGATTAACAGAAAAATGCACCACGCTGTTAACCAGCCCTTTTTCGACATTGAACTTAACATCGCTATCTAATTGCCCACTGTTAATCGTATGTTGCAGGTACTGCCGCGTCAGTGGTGTCATCATCTTCAAATCTAGCCCCACTAATTTTCCCTTTCCTGTAATCGTAGGCTGATTTGCTGACCAAGCCCCTGATGCCTCCAACTCGACATACCCGTGACTACCAATAGCGAAGGCAAGTGAGGCACTACTGTCTTGCTGAATAGCTTGGTTACTGATTTTCTTAACGACCCATTTAACATCTTTCAAAGCAACTGTAAAAGGACTCTGGTATCGCTCATCTAAGAAAATAATATCTTTATTACTGGTAGCTATGAATTCATTAACCAAAAACCGAAAACCTCCAGACGCGACTTGCTGGTTGCTCAGTTGCGTATCACTGTCATGCTCCTTTAACCACGCATCGACGTCAGACCAGCCCTCTTGGGTTAGCCGAAGGTAAATTGAAAGCGCTTTCAATTCAATAACCCCTACCCGTAAATCATTTAACGCTAGTAACTGAATCGTTCGCAAATCGAGGGTATCAAAAGAAAAAACAGGGGCTTTAGAGACCGAATTATTGGGCTGTTTCTGCAAAATAGAAAGATTCTTAACACGGACGGCATTAACCCCAATAGTGGATAATGATTTAATAGCTACATTATCCACAACAATGGATTCAATTTGCAAAAATGGACGATTCCGTAAATTATTGTGTATCAGCAACCCACCCAGTTCGAGCGACCCTTCTATAACCCAAGGGTCGCTAACTTTCTTATCATAAGTGCTATAGTCAACTATGCCATTCCACACCAGGTGTTCCAGCTGAACACAATGGTCTAATGACAACTGACCGCTATGATTAACTTGTTTTATACATACGTTAACATCCAACGCTTTACTATTCCCGAATCTAATACCCCATGACTGAGTCGGTGATTCTGTCGTTATTTGGGTAGCAACTTTATCAGCTCTTGTTACGTTAAGCCCTGCAATATTTGTTAACCGATTTTCAGACAATATTGCATCCAGTTGTAATGACTGAATCTCAAAGCCATCAATGATGATACGGCGATCAAGAATTGCTCGCCACTGCCATGAAAGACTCATTTGACCCAACACAAACCCTCTACCACCCTCATCTTTTCCAGAAATATTATTGATACTAACCCCCGCCTCCAAAAGCGAAAGGTCAATCTCTCCAATCTGGGTAGTCAGACCTTGCGATTCAAACCAATTAATCACAATGGACTTTATAACCAATGGCATAGCCATTTTTATCATCATCAACAAAATAATCAGGACTAAAGCACTCGCTATGAACTTCATGGATATCAGCTGATGACATAAAAAAAAAGGTTTGGTTTTAATGAAAACATAGAACTATTATCATAAATGACCGATGAACAAAATTAACTTAAGCAGGGTATTTCGGTTTCAAAAGGTTCTGAAACCCACTCCATCCCGATACAATATGTACCGTCTAACACCGTCTAACACCATTAAAAATCAGCTCCACTTTTTTAACAAAGTGCATAGACTTGGAATTAATTGTTATTTGTATAGTCAATATTCCGAAGAGATTATATTCACTACAACGTAATATTTTTTAAAGTTTACAACGCTCACTAATTAGTAAAGGAGACCATTATGGACCCATCATTCGTAGGCTTAGTTGTTTTCGTTATTCTTGCAGGTATTGTTTTAGCACTAGTCAAAAATTCCTAAATAATTCTTATACGACAAAAGGCCTTATGACACCCGTCATAAGGCCTTTTTATGTCGCATCATTAGAGCAATTATTACCTCTAATATAAAAACATCAATCGTCGCTAACTGTAGTCAATGAAGTAGCTAATTTGTTGGAGGCTATTGCAAAACCAATACCCACAATGAATGAAACAGAAACAACAATCAGTGGATTATCCCAAGAATGGCCAGTTAGGAACTCTTTTTGTAGTTTATCCGGTGTTTGTAAAAGATATGCAAAGGTTGCTGAATAACCTAATACACTGGCAGGAATTGTTGCAAAAAATTTAATATTAGCCGCTAAACACATGAGTGCAACCGTAACAGTGACAATGATAGCTGCCATCAATGGAAAACCAAGCGCTGCTGTTGGTGAGATATCAGAAATAAGAACCGCTGCATACCATGCCATAAATATACCAAGCAGACCGCAAACCACCGTGTTAGTTGCTGCATCACAATCGCCACCCAGAGCAAAATAAGCTGCCCATGCAATGGTTGCCGCCCAAATAAAGAATACCCCACTCAGCGGCCCGACAGCCAGAAAAGTAGCTAACCCGGCTAGACCTGCGATACTTAAAGAAAGTGCTGTAAGAAATTTCATTATGCCCCCACATTTACATTAAAAGTACCTGACAATATAACATAGAGGCTAAACTAGATTAAGTTATTTAACACGCGAACATTTCGCCTAAAAATTGACTTTCGTTTACTTTAAGATTACAACACCTCTTTTAGTTAACAAAATACTCATGCCTCAAAAGACAACACTCAAAAGCCAATTCAAAAAAATACTCCGATGGCTTGTGCTTCTTTTCATCTGGAGCACTGCTTTCATTGTTCCTTATTTTACTATGGTCACCGTTATACTGACCCATTCCCCCATTTCAAATACCACACTGGCAATGATTATTTGCGCGCCTTGGTCTTGGTTTCTTCACCGGTCAGTAAGCATAAATAAATTAACCGCATTCATCTTAGGTGACGAGTTTAATGAAGCTACATTTAAAAAATACAGATAGCCTAAAAACACACCGTTATCAGTAAACCTATGGCTAGAAAACCAGCGACAAACTGACTCAGTGGCAATTTGCCACAGTGACTAAAAACCAAATGATTCTTATAATAATGAGTCATTATCAAAACATTATGAGGTCTAACATGGACATTCTTAAATGGGTCGCCGTTGCTGCTCTGTTACCATTGTTTATCTTTTTAGCAAGTGTTATGTTTTGTGTGCACGTTTACGATTCAATTAACACCTCAGTACGAATTTCATAACAAGCCAACTTACTACAACACAATTTTTAAAAAAAAAGACAGCAGACAATACCCTGACGCTTGGTCTTGCCTTTAATGAACTGGTTGTGGGAAGAAATAACTAAGAGAGAAGCCTAGCTTGAAATGGTGTAAATCACGTCGAACTACATTGTAACATTTCAATGCAACCACTGATTCTTTACTGAAATATCAGGAGCCTTATCCCATGTATTCTTTATTTGCTGAAGGATGTTTGCAACATGCTGAATATTAGCTAATTGATTTTTACTATTAGGTTTACTCGCTTCAAGTAGATTTTGATTCATACCGCTGTATAACTTTGACAAGCTGAGTGCAAATTCTCCTCCTCGTTCAAAATCAATCAGTTCCCTGAGGTCGTAAATAATACACATAACTCTATTAATTTCTCTAACTTTATTCACTTGATCTTGGCGCTCCACCAATACCGGTAAAATAAGCAATGATTCTAATGCTGTATCGAAGAGCATTTTTACTAACTCATTTGAGGGCAATGGTTGAGTCTGAAAGTCTTTCTCCCTTTGGGAATAAGGTTCAAGCGTGTGCCTTGGTCGAATCATGATTTTTTCCTAAAAAACTAAACTACATTAAAGATCGACAATATTCTTAGGTTCTGAAATAAGAAACTATTTTTAATTGAGACCTTTGCACGATCAGCTCACATAGCCAGTTAAATTCTGGGACTTCGTTTTTTTGATTCCATATTGTCCAATAGGGACAATATATCGTCTATATCTACTGAAACACATCTGCTTTCCCCCCGTCATTCTGTTTTCAGGCACAACTTGACCGCTGAATAGATCTTCCACGTTTGATGTTGTGTGCCACACACATCAATTGAAAGCGTGTGCGATTACGCTTGATACCCAGGTAACAAGCCTTTGCCATCCCATAATGCAGCTTTAGCACACCAAAGACACGCTCGACGGTACTGCGAACACCGGAATGGGTCCGGTTAAAGAGTCTATCTTCTGCTGTTAAAGGGCGGTTACGATAAGCGCGTTTTGTGACTCTGTTCCCAATGCCTTGTTGCGAAAGCCAAT
>LWDU01031952.1_pt1 | contig 21435 bp, 19 predicted proteins | sample 727161 | NCBI WGS metagenome assembly LWDU01 (sample SAMN04566230, study PRJNA314399) | hydrothermal vent metagenome | isolation source: deep sea hydrothermal plume seawater | place: Mexico: Gulf of California, Guaymas Basin | collected 2004-07-11
TGGCGATGCTGTGTTGGTTTGCAACTCCAGTCAAATTCGGTACTGTGGTAAAAGCAGTCATGATTTGTGTTGAAGGACTAAATCCGTCAAATCGGTTTAAGTCTAAAATCTCAACGTTTGAGGTAGTTCCTGAACTAGGTAGTGTGTTGCTAGCGTAGTTTACTTTGTAGCCAGTTTCCGTTGAAGTGTCTGCGGTGAGAAACGCGTTAGAGGGAAACGGCAGCATGCAATGCAATGGATTCAGATTGTCACAACCATCGGTGGTTATAATTTCAACAGGCCCAAGGTCAATTTCAACATCAGGTGCCAGCCCATCATTGTCGGTTTCATTTACAGTATCTAAAATACAGCCAGAGAGAAGCATCCCTGCTGCCATTAGTAAAGCGAGCGTTTTCGAATAGGCAGTCTTGTTCATGAAATGGAACCATAGAGACATAGTGATAAAGTATCCTCAAGGGATATTTTGGCCTAGAACACTACAAATGATGCGAAGTGACAAAGGCCACGGTATCTACCACGAGTCGTGGCAGACATTAGCGACTATGCTTGGTTTGTGCGTGACCTGAAATCCCGTCTTTACGCGGGAGATTGGAACGGTTACCTCTGTTGTTGGAGTGATGAAGGTGGCCTTTTGTGGACCGCACAAGCTGAAGATAGAGTTGAGGGAATGTGTGGGGCTAGTGAGGCGAAACCACCGTTCATCTGTGCCACCGCTGGTAGCAAAGTGAATTGTATTGATGCGGCAAGTGGTGAGGAGAGATGGAATCACCAACTCATAGGCTCGTCAGATTTAGTCACATGTTCTGATGATGGTAACCGAGTGTTGGCAACATCATCAGTATACGAAATCGAACTCAATGATTTCATTGAGTCAACCTGTTGGCGTTTTGATGGGGATGGAAACCTTGTGCGCCAGGACACTTTCGAAGAGAGACCATGGCATCTTATTTTGGACCAAGCGGGTGCTGCTCGAATGGGGGTTGGCCGACCACGTTGTGGGTTGATTATGCAGACTGATGACGAAATAACCCATCTTAATTTGGCAGAAGATGATCCAATATTATGTGGTGCAACAGCATCAGGAAAAACTGTTTTTGGGCATGCATCTGGACTCATATCCCTTCTAAGCAAAAACGGAAAAAAGATGAAATCCCTTTTTGATGGTTCTGAAGAAAGTGTTCTAACGCTCCAATCAGATGGCAAGATGGTGATTGCTGGTGGTGATGACGGGATGGCCAGAGCAGTCTCTTGTAAGGGGGGCGAGACATGGGCCGTGGACCTCGGACGACCCTTAGATGAATGTACAATTGCTTTCGAAATATTAGGTGAGAAGAGTTGCTGGGTTGCAACATGGAATGGTATTCAAGCCAGTCTTTGGGTCATCGGTTCTGAAAGTGGTAAAGTTCATGTCGAATTTGACAACCTACCGCGTATCCATACTCTGACGAGTAGGGGTGATAGGGTTGCAGTTGGGATAGATGATGGCAGGGTGATGTTGTTTAATGAAGAATTATTTTCGCGTCGGATTACTGGTGAAGGTAATGAGCCAGATGGGCCAACTGATGGGCTGGATTCCTCAACAGGTCAAAGCCGCCTTTCATTACAGGAAAAGTTGCGCTCACTACGGAAATGATTATGCTCAAACATCTCGTTTTATATCGTGTTAATTTTTCTTGGTGGGGCAATTATGTTACTGAAAATCACATTTTACTCTAGTGGAAAAAGGGGTCGCTGAGTTACATTTCCGGTTGAAACCAGGTGAATCAACCGAAAGATTTATGGACCTGCGCCGCCGAGAGTAAAGTCGCTACTCCTGAGGAGTGGTGGGGCTGGCTCGTCCAGACCCCGTGCCCGTCTGCCGGCGTGGGCCCCTCGGGGGTAGAAGTCGGCCGCCAAAACGAGCAATCGTTGCGGCGATGACTGGAACAGAAATTGACTTTGGTTGATGGAAAAGAAAGTCTTGCAGGAAGTGATGAGCACCTCGGTGCAAATCCACCAAATAGACAGGGGGGAAACAACCTTCGGGAAGTTGAACCCAATAAATTTGGTCTGATGGTCGAGGAAGTGTTCCAAGTTCGCTTGGGATATGAAATTGACTATCCGCTCTGGACAGGGAATCGAGTGGACACACGATGACCGGAATCGGAAGTGGAAGATGGAAGCTGTTGGAAAACAACTGAGATCAACTGTGGGAAATGGAGGAAGTCGAAAGACAACCAAAGTTAACTGCGGATGGTGGAGGATGTTGAAAGATGGCCAAAGTTTACTACTGAAGAAGAAGGAAGTCAGTCCGTATCTTGAAGAACTGCACAGGGTGAAGATGGAATTGACTTTGAAAGAAGAAGATGAAATCGCCTGTGCCTAGGGAATCAGTTGGGTTTGGTTAACTCCTTACCTGCTGTGAAACTTGGAAGCGGTGAAACAGAATCGAAAGAGGAAGTTGAATCGTAGTGGTGGAAGGAAGACCTCGTGTCAACCGGAAGCCGCAACCAGCGGAGGCTGGTGAGTGGGAGGTAGTACCACCTCCGGAACGAAACCCACTCACCAGTTCTCCCAATCCCCGTTTCTTAACGAGGTAATTCATCCTCGTTGTCTTTCCTATTCTAACTGTTACGCAAGGAGAAGCCCTGTGCGTGGCGGTTTGCCGACCTATTCTTTTGGGCCAACCATTTCTTCTGGTTTGACCCATTCATCAAATTCTTCATTGGTCAACATCTCCAATTCAAGTGCAGATTCACGCAATGTAATCCCCTTTTTATGAGCGTTTTTGGCGATTGTGGCGGCTGAATCGTAACCAATGTGCCGATTAAGAGCGGTCACTAACATCAATGAATTTTCAAGGTGGGCGCCAATCGCCCCCTCATTTGCTTGCAGACCAATTACACATTTGTCGCTGAAAGAGCGACAAGAATCAGAAAGTAGTCTAATGCTGTGTAATAGATTGTGAATCATCATTGGTTTGAATACATTTAATTCAAAATTTCCTTGACTTCCACCAACTGTGATGGCGGTGTGGTTGCCAAATACTTGGCAGCAAACCATAGTCAAGGCTTCAGCCTGAGTCGGGTTTACTTTCCCAGGCATTATACTTGAGCCAGGTTCATTTGCAGGAAGCGACAATTCTCCAAACCCACAGCGTGGCCCTGAACCAAGCCAGCGGATGTCATTTGCAATTTTCATCAATGAAACGGCTAACACATTTAGTGCACCTGATGCAGCAACAATAGCATCGTGTGCAGCTAGTTGAGCAAACTTGTTGTCAGCAGAAATGAATCCAAGACCGGTTTTGTTAGCAATTTTTTGAGCCACTTTTTTGGCAAATTTAGGATGGGTGTTTAATCCTGTACCAACAGCAGTCCCACCCAACGCGAGTTCTAGTAAGTCATCAAGTGAGTTCTCAATTCTCGAAATATCAGCATCAAGCATAGCGACATAACCAGAGAATTCCTGCCCTAATGTGAGCGGTACAGCGTCCATTAAGTGGGTTCTACCAATCTTTACGATGCTTGAAAATTCATCAACCTTTGAGGCCAAAGCAGTTCTCAAATGTTTGACAGCAGGTATCAGTTGGTGATGTATTTCTTCGGCTGCAGAGATATGCATTGCAGTAGGAAATGTGTCGTTGCTTGATTGCGCTCTGTTGACGTGGTCATTTGGATGAACGGGGGTTTTACTGCCCAATTCACCTCCGGCGATTTCAATCGCACGGTTAGCAATAACCTCGTTTGAATTCATATTAGTTTGAGTGCCCGAACCCGTTTGCCAAATTCGAAGGGGAAAATGGTCGTCTAATTCTCCAGAAATGACTTCATCACATGCTTTGCTAATTAGTTCAGCAGTAGTACTTTCTAATTCACCAAGTTCTAGATTAGTGTCGGCAGCAGATTGTTTTAATATCCCAAATGCTCTGATTAATGCTCTTGGCATTATGTCGCCCCCAATGTCAAAATTGATCAGGGAGCGAGCAGTTTGAGCACCATAATACCTGTCTGCTGGCACTTGTAATTCACCCATTGTATCACTTTCAACTCTTACTTCTCCCGATGTCGCTTTGGCACTACGGGTAACCACTTTCATATCGTTTGAAGATTGTAAAGGAGAATCATCTTCTAAACCAGCAGTAATCAGTTGTGTAATTGTTGCTGAGCGCCCACCCTTACGCCCGCGTCCTGTTTTTCTATCAAGGCGCTTAGCCAAATCTTCTGGAATACTGATGCTTATTATTCTCCGGTCGCCCGCTCGATGCTTCGCCATAACTAAATGATGAACCCGGTTACTTAATAAGTTAATGAGGTAGTATTCCGACAAATAATCATCAATGAAATAAATCATAAACGATGCGGTTCAAACCAAAAACGGTTAAAATCAGACACGAGTAACAGAGATTATCTTGATAGGTGTTGTTGGTTTATCTTGCATTCCAGTAGGAGAACCTTCAATTTTTTTGATGATATCCATACCTTCAATCACCTTAGCAAAAACTGGGTGTGAGGAAGGTGTGCTTCTATCCCACCAGTCAAGGAATGAATTGTGGTTTGTATTGATGAAAAACTGTGCTCCACCTGAGTTTGGACTACCTGTGTTAGCCATTGAAAGTGTACCAACATCGTTAGTGAATTGCGCGTCAGAGGGGTGTTCATCTTGGATAGTGTATCCTGGTCCACCAGTCCCACACCTTGGGGAATCTGGGTCTTTAGAAATTGAACATCCACCTTGAATCATGAAGCCTTTGATAACTCGATGAAAGTGTAATCCATTGTAGTAGCCATCATCTACTAATTTTAGGAAGTTTGCTGCTGTGATCGGCATCTTTTCACTGAACACATCAAGTGTCACGTTTCCTTCACTGGTCTGCATCAATACGTTGGTCATGAACTAGGCCGGGGGCCTAGAGATTTTGAGTCTAATGGTTGCGGGGGTGTGTGAAAAGTCATTCAGTTTCAAATCTCACTCGTTGATTTAATTGTTCTTTGAGCCCAATTGTGTCGAATTCGGCGTTTTTCCGCTCAATAATTTTGCCATCAACAATATACCATACATCAATTACTTCAGTAGATACAAATTCTCCAGATGCTTCAATTCCAGAAACGGTACCAGAGTGCGTGCCTTTTGAAATGATTTTTGAAACAACATATTCATCTGCATCAAATAATTCGATAATTTCACAGTTGATATCCGGTGAAGCAATGTGAACAGCCTCAAAATATTGCTTGTATCCGAGCCTGTCAAGGGTACCATGTGGGCCACCTTCAGCACGGAATGAAGGGGAAAACATTTCGTCAATAAGATTTGAATTATTTCCATTCCAACCTTCTTCAAACCAACGCCGAATGATAGTTACGTTTTTTGAGTCCGACATTTAATATCCAAATTAGGGGGGGGGGGTGGAGTATTATTCTCTTTCTCTATGAAATTGACTGCTAGGCAATTGCCATAATTCATTTTTGCTTTACTAATGTGTTATCTGGTGGGAATAGGGGCTATAACTTAGGCTTCAATATCAGCAAGGGTAGTTAGTGGGTAGAGTGGTACTCCTGCCTCTGTAAACGCTTCCATTCCACCTTCTTGGCGGTCAAGAATTGTGATGCAAGCGACAACGTCACAACCCATTTCAATAAGTCGGTCAACTGCTTTTAGTGCAGAGCCACCAGTTGTGGTAACATCTTCCAAAATTACACATCGGTCACCTGATAATAGTGTGGAACCCTCGATACCAGGTGGATTGCCGGTCTTGCGCCCCCCTCTTCCTTTGGGTTCTTTCCGCATTATGAATCCTCTGAGATTACTACTTGCACCAGCCTTAGCGATGGCAATCCCAGTTAGCGGCACTGCTCCAAGTTCAAGCCCTCCAACGGTGTCAATGTCCCCGAGCTCTCCAAGTTTCGCATGAATTAACACCCCAAGATAGTGTGCGCACTGTGGATCCATCATGACTGGCTTCATATCAAAAAAGTGGCGACTAGTACGCCCACTTGCTAGAGTAAATTCCTCATGGTCTGAATGTAGCCAAGCAAGTTCTCTTATTTTTTCAATTAGTGATTCCCTTGCGTTAGGTGCGCTCGTTGATTCCGCCATGCTTGTCGCCAAAACGTTGTCATCATGGTAGGGTCATCAACGTTGCGAGTTCCTTATTTTTGGAATTATCCAATATTATAGAGGGCGAATGACTTTTAGCGCTCGCTTTCTAAACTGCTTTGTTGGGAAGCGGGACGGCGATTGGACAATGCTACATCCATGGAATGAAGAGCGTTTATCTAAGGAGATGGATGCATACCATGTGTGGCTTGATGCGGCTTGTGAGTTAGAGTATCAAATTGCAGAAAAGGCTAGAAGTCTTGGTAAAGATTTCACTGAAGTTGTTGAGATTCCTAGGGCCTCTGACCTAGCAGATAGAACTGAAAAACTGCTTGATGAATATCTTGATGGTTTGAAGATTGTAGATGAATTGAGACAATTATTGCTTGATGTTGACAGGGAAGAAGCAGCCATTGAAATGAGTAAATCAGTTGCTAAGAGGGTGCATGCACGTTCTGGAGATTTAGTAAAAGCAATTGATACTGGGTTGCGAGTTGGTCTCGCAATCTTGACTGAAGCAGTATTGGTAGCCCCACTTGAAGGCATTAGCAATGTGAGATTACTCAACAATGCAGATGGTTCTCAATTTGTATCTGTTGACTTTTGTGGCCCGATTCGGGCCGCAGGTGGTACAGCACAAGCACTCGCAGTTCTCATCACAGATGTGGTGAGACGTGAGTTAGGTGTAGGGCCATACATTGCTCGGCATGAAGAGATTGAAAGAGTCAAAGAAGAATTTGGATTATACCGTGGGAACTTGCAGTATCGGCCCCCACCAGAAGAGATTGAAGCAATTGTCAAAGCTTGCCCAATAATGGTTAACGGCGAATCAACTGAAGCACAAGAGTGTGCTGGGTATGGAAATATCGAGAACGTGGATGGTTCACGAGTTCGTGGAGGGGTTCTCCTCGTCATTGGTGAGGGATTATGCCTCAAAGCACCTAAAGTACAGAAGCACACTGAGAGACTTGAGGTTGAAGGATGGGAGTTCATCAGTCATTTTGCCAATAAGGGTAAGTCAGATGAAGAAGGGCAAAGTGGTGGGTTTCAGAAGCGCTCTATCAAGCCCATTACTAGATTCATGGAGGACATCATTGCTGGCCGACCGGTATTTGGAGAACCTCTTGCAGCAGGTGGATTCCGCCTAAGGTATGGGAGAACTAGAGCGACAGGATTGGCGGCCGGTGCTCTGTCACCAGTTACCATGCATGCGATGGGTGAATTCATTGCAGTCGGTACTCAATTGAAGATAGAAAGACCTGGGAAAGCATGCGCAGTCACTCCCTCTGATTCACTACAAGGCCCAACTGTAATCCTCAAAGATGGCCGCTTTGGTAGAGTGGATATATTATCAAAGTGGGGTGAAATTGATGACGACGTATTCTCAATTTGGGACAATGGAGAGATAATGCTAGGATTCGGTGAGTTTCTTGAGAACAACAAGAATCTCATTCCATCTGCATATAATCGTGATTGGTGGGCAGCTGAACTTATTGAGGTATTAGATGATGAGAAGTCGTTGTCTAATTTTGTCAAGGCTCTTGATATTGAGAGATCAGAACTCCCAGACGGCATCCCTGGAATTATTTCTAATGATGACATAGAAAACTTCCATTTGAAGAAATCTTGGGTAAAGCATTTGCAAACAATGCCACTTGATTGGGATTCAGCACTCAAAATTAGCCACCAATTCAACTGCGCTATCCCGCCGCCTTGGAATCTAAATTGGTTGGATTTGCCAATAGAGTGGTTGAAAGTATTACATTCAATTATTCAGGAAGCAGAGACATTTCCTGCTGAAGAATCTCCCCAAGATTCATGGAACAATGATTCAACATCAATTAATTGGATGAGATTGAAGGGCGGTGCAAAAAATTGGCAACAAGAAGGTGAAGATAATACCACTCTTAACGACCCACCAGGGAATCGGATAGACTTACCACCTCCTCTCAATGCATCTTATCGATGTGGAGATGTATATCTTCAACATGGCATGCTAAAGACATCTCTGATGTTATTGGGGATACCCCATCATCATGATGGTGATGACATCGTAATAACTTCGAGTTGGGAAGGATTGTTAGATGGTTTAGGTTTGAAAGTACAAAATGGGAACATCACGAAAAGGATAGAAATGTTGCCTCACTTTGAGGACCGCTTGCAGAGAATTGATGGCGCCTTAAAAATCCTAAAAGTAGAATCAGAACGGTTCAATATTCTTGAAGCGAAGAGAGCAAAAGTGAGAGTACAAGCCGAAACTGCCGCTCGTCAAAGAGGTGAAGGAATTGCTGCTACCGATAAAGCGGGAGATGAAGCGGCAGCAAAGATTCTTGACAAAGGAACGACAGACCTAGACCGCCTCATTGCTGCCCAGAAATTGCTTGATGACCACGCAGTTGATGGGATACTATACATCATTAGAGAATGTAGTGAGGCTAGGTGGGAGCACAATGCTCCTGTTCGTATTGGGGCTAGAATGGCTCGGCCCGAAAAGGCTGCTCACAGATTGATGAAACCTGCAGCCCATTTATTATTTCCAGTGGGTGTCCAAGGTGGCCCTCAGCGTTTACTAACGGTAGCCTCAAGCAAAGGTAATCTGCGTATCTCAATGGGGCCTCGTGAATGCACTAAATGTGGTCGTGCATCACCATTTACAAGATGTCACCACCGGCTTGTTGTAGATGATTTCGCATCAACTTGTAATGGTAGGACTTTAGCAATTAAATCGTCAAACTCGAATAGCCGTCGTCAAGGAGAATTTCAAACAGTCCCACTTACAAAGATTCTTGAATCCAAGATTGAAGAACTAGGTATTGATAAAATTCCAAAGGTGAAATGCGTGAAGGTTTTAACCTCTAAAACCCAAACCCCAGAACCTCTTGAGAAGGGTATACTACGCGCACGTCATGATTTACCGGTGTTCCGTGATGGCACCGTGCGTTTCGATATGTCTGACATTCCAGTTACTCATTTCCGGCCTTGTGAGATAGGAACTTCTTGGCAACGCTTAGTGCAACTAGGTTATGGTTCAGATGTGGATGGTAACCCATTGGAATCAGATACTCAAGTTGTTGAATTATATCCTCAAGATTTTATCCCTAGCACAAAAGGTATTGATCACTTATTGAATACCTGTAATTTCATTGATGATTTGTTAATTAGGTTTTACAAAATGGAGCCACATTACAATGTTGAAGATGCAGAAGGACTTGTAGGTCAGATGGGGATTGCTTTAGCACCCCACACTTCTGGTGGGGTGTTGTGCAGAATCATTGGATTTACCAATGCTTCAGGTGGATACGCACACACACTTTTCCATGCTGCAAAGCGTAGGAATTGTGATGGTGATGAAGATTGTATCATGTTGTTGCTTGACGGTTTACTGAATTTCTCTAAGGAAATACTACCTGCTAATAGGGGTGGTAGGATGGACGCGCCTCTTGTTCTCACGACTCGTTTGAACCCAGCTGAGTTGGACAAGGAAGCCTTGAACGTTGATTCAGCGTGGTTCTATCCACGTGAATTCTATGAGGCAACCACTAAAATGCCACATCCAAAAGAAGTTGCTGATATCATGGATTTCGTAGAAAAGAGAATTGGAACAATTGGCGCACTACGGGGATATGGGTATACTCATGATTTAACATCATTAGACGCCGGGCCATCTAACTCTGCTTACAAGATTCTTGAGACCATGGTTGACAAAATGAATGCACAAATTTCGTTAGCCCAAAGGCTACGTGCAGTTAATGTGGAAACGGTAGCATCATCTGTTGTTGAATCACACTTTTTCCCAGATTTGAGGGGGAACCTATTGGCTTTCACTCGTCAGAAATTCAGATGTGGACGCTGCGGGGAAAAATTCCGTAGAGCCCCATTATCTGGTAAATGCATAAAGCCGGTAAAAGCGAGTACAGGTACTGCGGCAATTACTCGAAGCGAAGGTCCAATGCAGTGCGGTGGCAACCTCATCATGACGGTTTCAGAAGGGGCTGTAAGGAAATATGTCAAAGTGGCAAATCATGTAATGGAAACTTTTGGAACATCTAACTATACTCAACAAAAATATGCTGTATTAGCAGATTCACTTGATAGTTTATTCAAGAACGACCGAGTAAAAGTGTACACATTAGACGACTTCTTCTGACGAAACTCCCGTAATTCGGTGATTATGCTAATAATAACGAATCAATCCGGGATTATGTTTATCAGCCGAATAGGTTGATGCCTAGCATGGTCAAGGCACGAGGTGGTACATTCATCGTCCACAGTGTTCAACTTTGTTTTGGCTTGGATTGTGTTAGTCACCATGGTCCTCATTTAACCCGGGACTCCGCTGCCTTGTACTGATCTTCGTTCTTTTCTTCAGTCTGGGCGGCGGATGCGCCCACCTGCAAAGAATCCAACAATTGGTAGTAGAAGTGAAGTGATTAGTACTAACCCAAGGTCACCTTCTGAAACTTCAAAAGAGTCAAAGAATTGATTGATAAAATCTAATCCAATAGTGAATATAATCAATGCAATAACTCTCGGTACTGCAGCAGAAATCCCGGTAAATAATCCAGACCAACGACCTCCAAAATAAGCTGCAAGGAAGACCCACATGAGTGAAAGAAGAAGGAACAAATTGATTGGGACACCAGGGAACCAAGATCCAATCATTGGAGTGGATAACACCCCTAGAGGAAATGCAGTAATAATCAAGATAATTCGATAGAACATTCCTATCCCATACACCTGACGCATTGCTTTTCCTAACGCAACAGGCTTTTCTTGAGGTAATGACCCCCGATGCTCAAATTGGGCACCTAATTCATTACAAAATGAGGTTTTATTTGAACCAGAAACAAATCTCATGCCTTTGCGCACCTGTTTCAAATAATTGTCTATTTCACTCATTATTATCATCTCCAAATAATATATTCATTCCTTCAACAAGTGGAAGCCAAGCATTTTTCAGTTCTTTTAAACGTTCTTTTCCGTCAGTGGTCAAAGAGTAGTATTTACGTGCTTTTCTTCCTTCAATTTCTTTGCGCATATCTGGTTGAAGGTACCCCTTTTTCTCAAGTCTACCAAGCGCAGGATAGAGCGCCCCTTCGGTGATGGTAAATCCTCCAGCGGTAGCTTCCTCAAGGCCATCAATGATGGCTCCACCGAAGTCTGCCTCTTTATTGAGATAAGCAAGAAGGGCCAACTCAAATGCCCCTCTTCGTAGTTCGGTAACAGCATCTGTTTTGCGAGCCATGAACCCATCTCCTAATCTTGCTACCTCGGTCTTCCGTCATAGCCTTGCCCCGCTCATCCTTACTTTATTTTGGCAGCTTGAGTAGGGAATAGTGATGCCTGATATGATTCTTCAGGGTTGTTGAAGGGAGTGTGCCCTCGCGGGCGTGTGGCTGATTGCCACATCTGTTTGACTAGACTCTTTGCTGACCGAAATCCAACAACGATTGCTTTGAGCGGATGGCGCAGAACCCAAAGTGGGTTACCCATGCCACGCAGTGGGTGAAGCAATTGTTCGGTAATTCCATCTGGGATGTATTCATCCACCCCGTACACTTCGGGGCGCCTATTTTTGGGCATGTAGTAGGTGCCGAAGATAAGGTCCCAAATTGGAAGGAAGACAGAGTAGTTTGACCAGATGGCTTCGGGTTCGTTGGTGTGATGCCAATGATGAAATTCTGGTGTGATGATTATCTTGTGTAGGGGGCGTAGTCTCCACTTGACATTTGCATGTAGGAACAATCCACTGAGAATTTGAACGACTGCAATTATTCCTGCTGTCGCAGGGTCAAAGCCTGCAGCAATCAGGAAGATGAAAGCGGGAGCAATTAAGGTTCCATCAAATGGGTGGGCTCTGAAGCCACTCGCCCAGTCTAGGTGTTCGGTTGAGTGGTGGATTGCATGGAAGCGCCATAGAAATGGTACTTCGTGGTACCAGCGGTGCGCCCAGTAGACTACAAAGTCGAAGAGGACGAGAGCTACGACGGGAGCTGCAATAGATGGGATCATCGCTACCAGTGGCCGCACTAGAAGGCCGGGGATCCAAGCTAGGCTGATGATTGCAACTACCCCTGCTGCGATTGCACCAATGAGATTCAACACAGGAGATGCTAGGGCGTAACTAACATCGGTTGAGATTTTTGAACGCATTACTTTCTGCCCCTTGTGTCGAGGAAATAGTTTCTCAAATGGTACGATAATTATGAAAAGGAGGTGTAGAGCCCAAATCCAACGAGTGCTAAAGCAATAAGTCTAGCAATCCAACGCCCCTTCCATCCTCTAGTTTCAGGCATTGGTTCTAATCCTTGTATGAGATTGTTAGTAGTAATTGAAACTGGTGATAAATCCAACATCAAAGGATGTAACTTTTTCTCACCTATCATTTTTCACCACCTCTATTATTTCTAGTTGGTAGAAACCAGTGCCGTTCATAGTGGACCCAGAGGGCCACCATCAGGGGGTTGACCACCATCAAGATCGACCATTCCCTGAATATTAGCTTGTATTGTTGCTTCTTGAGTAATGTTTCCATAGCCAACTTGCGTTACAGGTGCACTTACTTGTTCCATCATTCGTAATACATTCTTGTGCTTACGCTTGCGGACTGTGATTCCGATTAATCCAAGCACCCCAAGTAGGCCAACAACAACAAATTGTAGGCCAACAACTTCACCAGATAGTAGCATGCCACCTAATTGGATGATGCTCACACTAGCTGAATATCCTGGGTCATGGTAGATGTAATCTGCGGGGGGATAGATAGCCCCACCAATAGCGATGTATAACGCAACACTGACTGCATCGTTACTCTCTTGGAATGTCTCAGATTCGTGTAGTTGGAAGGTTACATTTGCAGTTTGGGTAGAGACACTATCGCTTCCAACCTCTGCGGTGTCAACCCAATGATATTTGTCTGGAACCTTTGTGTAATCATGACTCCAGGTGACCGATGTACCACTTACTTTGTTGACGGCACTATTATCACCGGGTGATAGGAGATTTCCATCTTCGTCTTCTTTGTCATATGCCATTTGTTCATCGAAACTCCCCTCACTTTCGTTATTGACATCATCCATGAAGTCTGAGATGAGTCCGAATGTGAATGAACCTCTAGCAATTACAGATTCTACCATCAATAGTGAGTTTGCATCATGGAAGTCCCAACCATCAATGGTTTGGTCATACTTGAAGTCGGTGCCAACTCTGACTCCACTCCAAGTAATATCTTGCTGTTCACCGATGTTTTCTACCACAAATGGAATTTGATCTGCGATAACATCTGAGTTTTCATCATGATTTGGATTTGCATCTAAAGTAACAGTCCACCATGGAATTACTTCGTCAGTTACTGGTATGATTTCAACTCCAAGATGGAAAGTCAGAGCAATTAACTCTACAACGTCATTGTTCGCAGTCATCCACCAGCCATCGCTATTATCGTATTCAACGTTCTCAGCCAAGAGAGTGAAGTTCCAACCCATTGAACTTCCATCACTCCATTCTTCGATGCCATCAGAAGACATATCCCAATCACGCTCAAGAGAAACGGCGGCGTGAACATCTTCAGCACTAGTCATATCAAAATCTGTGAGGCCGGTTCCATTTCGAGTGTAGTCAAAGACACCATTTCCACTGGTATTCTCTTCATCACCCGGAACCCCACTGTCTTCGAATTCAATCATGTGTACAAGACTAGTAGCGAATACTGTTGCAATAGGTAGAGGTACTCCAGGGACTGACATACCCTCAACAGGGAAGTCTTCTAAATTTACACCACCGAGGTATTGTACTTCTAAAGCAGCTATGCTAACTGGTCCAGGGTTATCTTCTGAACCCCAGCAAACAGCGAAGTAAGAGAGGCGACGAGTCACATTTAGCATGACATAGTCACCCATGCACCAATCATCTTCTTCGTCATCATTGTCTTCAAATCCGTCTCGGAGACGGATATTTTCTCCAACTTCATCGCTTGTGACTAATTCGACATGGTCAAGGGGGTTCATACTTGAATCAGATTCTAAATCCGCTGCTTGTACCATTGCAATAGGGCCAAGTAGTGATTCTAGCAAGTCATTCATATCTTCATTTCCGGTCTCAAAAGAGATAGCAGGAGCCATCAAAGTTGTTGCTAGCATAAGCATCACCATCACACTTGATCTAAAGGTGAAGGTTGTGTTGATTCGTCCATTCATTTTTCCATAATTGTTCTGGTTTACTGACATCTTGTCGTTCTCCGTTACCTATCCTTGTGTCACAAGTTTGCTATATACCTTGTGTCACAATGTTTCATCATGATTTGCAATGAATCACTCCGTAGTGGCACGAAACATGCTGTGGTTTCAGAAATCAGATACTTTCCCACACACGCGTGCGTGGGTGTGTGCGGGAATCAGAATTCGTCATCATCTTCCATACGTTTCCACAAGTCTCCAACGGTTTGGATATCCTTGCTAACCTTTGTCTTTCCTTCAAGACCAGCGATAGTTCCTTCACCTAATTCTCTATCAGATTGCGTCACTTCAGGTTCGGGTATTTCACTGTCATCCGACTCATCCTCTGTTGATTCTTCAAAGCGTCTTCGCATCTCATCTCGTTCCGATTCCGAAGTGGCACCTAACTCAATTTGGAAAGATTCAACAGTTGTTCCACCATCTCCTTCCATTTGTTTTTGAAGAGATTCCCATTCTTCTTTGTGACGTTGTTTATGAAGTGGAAGTTTCTTTGCTAATCGTTTACGTCTTCTCATTCGTCTAACTGCTTGGTCAGTAACTAAAATCATGATTCCAAGCACATTAGCAATGATGTACCCGGTGGTCTGATGAGGTGAATAAATCCAATATCGCATTGTGAACTCACCATCAATAATTTGCCCGGCATCTTTCCAGTTAATTCTAGTGTTGTTTTCAGAATGGAAACGAAGTTCCAAAACATACTCTCCAGGCAAAATAGTGCCCCCGAAATTACCACAATTTTCATTCAAACCACCTGACCACGTTATAATCGGTTCTGGAAAGGGCACGGAATGGTCATCAAAGTCACCTAAGTCATCTCTTTCTTTTGCACCCACTTCCCATAATTCCCACGATGCGGTAATGTTAGAGTGTTCTGAGTAGGTAGTTTGGAACTGGCAATCAATCTCAAAAGGCAATTCAGCCCCAAGAACATTGGGGACCGTCATTTCGTAATATTCCCTGTGACCTCCTTTCTCTGAGAGTACTGGGTGAGGGGTTGCCATAGGTGACAAACCCATCCAAATTAGATTTAACATCAACCAAGTGATAATTGCTGCCCAAGGCTTAATAGGGTCTTTCGGGTCAATCTTTTTCTTGCTTTTTCGCATCAAAAAAGTGTCCCCCTCAGGATGTCGAGAACTGCATCCATCCATTTCAGTTTCCGCAGTTTGCGCACCGGGTCAGTAATACCTGTCCATCGACCTATCTTATCACTTCGAAAACCAATTAGTCTAATTTTGTTGATTGGGATTCCACATGCCGCGACAATACATGCGGCTCTATCACCATCAGTGAATCCACCAGGATTATGCATCCCTTCAATAGATTGAGGGCACTGATGGGTAAGGATGAGAGTTGGGCAATTTTGTTTTAGAACCGGGAGAAGTTCCTGCCATTCGTCCTGGTTATCTCCATGTGCATGGAGGGCAAAAGGAATCTTTTGCTGACTCGCTCGTTGCATTGCTTCCCCTCCATCACCATCTGATACTACTAATGCGAGTCTACTCCAAGCGGATTGTGCAAGTTGTGGGGGTAATTCATCGAATACGCCAACACTTCCATCAGCAGCCACAAATTGGCAATTATCACTCAATAAAAGTAAATCTTCAGGTTCTACTGCAGCACCAAGAATAGCAATTTCTTCAGCCTCTTGAAGAGTTGTAATCAGCCTTTTAGTAGCACAATTAACTGCATCTACACCAAGACAAGATTGCTGAAGAGCAATTGCTGACTGCAGATCATATTTCAAATCCCATCCAAAGTCAACTCGCACGTCATCTTGCATGCTAACTAGGTCTTCATTAACGGCTTCTAATTCAGTCTCCTGCTGTGCCGGCATCGCCCTCCCCTCCGGTCCCCCGTCAAACTGAGAGTTCAAGAACCCGAGCGAAGCATCACAGTACGCTCATGCCACTACCGCGCCGCTTCCCGACTATCGAATCTCCCAGTTTACTGGCCCGATTCCCTTTCCTTCCACAAGGAGAGGAGTGGTTGAAGTCTCTATTAACGGACAATGATATTGACCTTGATACATTGATTGATGGTGAATGGGTTGAACCAATTCGAATTCGTGGGATACACAGAATGTTGGAATCCATTAATCTCGCAGAGGGTGTGTCATCAACTACTAGGCATGATATCCATGAACCATATGGTCAAATGGTAGAGGGCTTGGGTTTTTACTATGCTATGTTAGTAGTTTGCGCTTCTTTTGACGAAAGACTAGTGAAGCGTTGGGTAGAAGGTGAAGCTAGTAGGGCTGACAAGTTACTCGGAGATGCCATTGATGAACAAACATTTGAGTTAGTTACACACACATATCTTTCTGATGTTCGTACCAAAGTACAATCTGTAGCAGGTGTATCAATACACGCTGCTAAATCTTCAACTCTCATATTTGAGATTCCAATGACTGATTTTATTGAACTTTCACCGCGAATTACTGGTAGTTATTGGCGCATGGTAAATCGCCCTATCACAGATGGTTGGGTAACAATGTGTGCCACTAAGACCGAGACATCAAGGCAGCGTTTAGCCCGCCTCTTGAAAGAAAGAATACGTCAAGTTCTTGTTGAAAGGTGTCAAGTTAATATGGAGAAAATGGACGATGAATTTGCAGCAAAATTTGCTGACCCAGTTGGTAAAATGGTGGCACAACTTCAATTTACCAAGGGCCAAGAAATCAAGGTTACTGCGGCACATAAAGGCGATTGGCCACCCTGTATGACCTCAGCAATTGCCGACCTTGCTCAAGGCGAAAATGTCAACCACGCCGGTCGCAGATTCCTAGCAAACATGAGTCGAGCCTTAGGTCTCTCAATTGATGAAGCATCCTCATTTTTTGTCAATGCACCAGACTATAACGAGGGTACTACCAAGTATCAATTAGGCCATCTTTACGAAGGTGAATACACACCCGAGAAGTGTAACACACTGAAATTACATGCTAGATGCCCAGTCTCACAGGGTACAATCAGTGATTCACTTTGTAACTTAGAATGGATGACTCATCCACTAAAATATGTGCGTGCACAACAACGTCGAAGAGCCCGCGATGCCCCCCCTGAACAACCAGTAGTAGAGCCTGAACCAATAGAAAATAACCAAACCAATGGTGCTAAAGGGGTAGAATAGGACAATGATTCATAGCGGAGTAACACCCCAGCCGTATCAAGAAAGGTCAGGTGAGCAAGGATGACGAGAACTCTAGTGCTATCAGTTGACCGTGATGACGATCTCGGCAAGAAGGCTGGTATTAGGGGGCCAATAGTTGGTCGTAAGGAGGTATTAACTGCTGCACTGCGGCTTGGGATTGCAGATCCAGAAGAGAGCGATACGAATGCGATTCTCGGCGCTCTTCACCTTCATGACCAGTTGAAAGAAAGTGGTGAACCAAATGATGCAGTTGAAGTCGCGGTACTTACTGGCGATGAGAAGGTTGGGATTCGTTCAGACCGAGCGATTGCTAAGCAATTGGAAGAGGTGATTGAGAAATTCCAGCCAGATCGAGGTGTGATGGTTACCGATGGAGCAGAAGATGAGAGCATCCTTCCAATTATTCAATCACGATTAAACATTGACCACGTTCAGAAAATTATTGTTCGTCAATCAAAAGGGATTGAGGGTACTTACTATTACATCGTAAAGGCGATTGAAGATGAAAAGTGGCGTATGAAACTACTCGTTCCCCTCTCAATTTTCTTAATTATGATCGGACTAGGTTTTATTGTTCCAAATGGTGGGATGATTTTCGGTATGATGCCATTATTCATTGGTATCTATTTGATGGCTAAAGGATTAGGTGCAGAACAACATCTTAATCGAATAATGAGAGATATGAGGGAAAATGCTGACGCCGCCTTTGTTTCATCGATATTATGGTTCTCAATGGTGTTCTTCTTTGTCTTTGCAATTGCTGAAGGCTTACGTGTTTATTCAACAAATATGGCATTATCAAAACCACCAGGTGGACTTGAAATTATACTACTCGTGTTGCAGGGCGCAGTAACTTGGATTGTTTTGGCATTTCTTACATTAGCCCTTTCTCTGCTAGTCTTGAAGATGAAAAAAGGAACATTCAGTGGAAGAACAGTGCAAATTATTGCTTTTGGTATCGTTATTTGGACACTATGCAGTGCCGGCTTAAAGATGGCATTAGAGGTTCTCAATCACACATATTCCCTCGACCCAACAACACTCTGGGCAGACTGGGACCAAGCAATCGGGGCGTTGGTGTTATTCTGGGCGGTTAAAGGCGTAGTGAATTCAATTAGTCGCCAGGAAACCTCTGGTAGCTACTGGGGTATCTAATCAGAATCCTTAGTTTGGTGGTTGTTGACCGCCAATAGGTGGAAGAATTTGGCCTTGCTGAGTAGTTTGTTGTTGCAATGGTTGCGTTGCTGGCTGCTGGGTAGCAAAGGCAGGGTGGACGGCTCCGCCAACCATCGGTGATGCTACACCTGGTTGTTGTTGCATGGGCATGCCTCCTACTGCTTGGATAGTACCATCTGCTTGCTGAACCATCATCACTCCTTGCTGTGCTTTGTTATCCTTGAGTGTGAAGATGAAAATCACACCCAATCCGAGTACGCAGAATGAGCAACAAAAGCCAACCATTCCTCCAAATATACTCATTACACCGCTTATATCTACAATTTGTTCGCTGAGAACCACCCCTCCTGTTCCGCTGAATTCAACTTCCCAAGTACCCGGTGCGTATACAACAATTTGACCAACATATGTGTGGCCCGGCCAGTCGTAGTATTCACAGTCATTGGGTTCTTCCTCACAAGGGATGAAGCGGTTATCTAAATCCCCTCCTACAAGATCAACGCCGACAGTTTCCCCATCTTCAACAAAGACAAAGTATGAACCCATGACATCAAAATTACCTTGGTAAGTATCCGGTGCCGTGCCACTCCACACTTCAACTCCGTTTGGGTTTTCAGCAAGGTCAGAAACTGTTGAGCCACCTCCTGCAACTGCTAGAATGACACTACCGATAAGCAATGTAACTCCGAATCCGAGCGTAATCTTCGTCATGATGTGCATGAACAGCGGTTCAATGCGGTGGTTATTGAGGGTTTGGCAAGTATATTTCTTTGATGAACACAGAGAGCTCAATTTTCAAACATTGCTTCATTCATACAATTCGGGCAAGTTACTTTGATTGGCCTAACTGCTGGAATCCCAAGTGGTGCACTACAGTGTGGGCAAAGAATTGCCTGCTCTACACTAGACTGCCGAGATTGGCCATCATGGCTTGGGTCATAGCGAACCCGATATCGGTGTGCATTTTCAATATAATTCGGTTGTTGCCCAACTGGGGTTTGTTCGGTGGTTGGATCATGTGTTGTTTGGTCCTCAACAACGCTCATGCTCGGCTGAGTACTACCACCTTGCTGAAACGCTTTCACTTGTTCTTCAACTTGTTCTACTGTCAAGTTATGTTGGCGAGCAATGCGGTCAAGAGCGAGCATTCTATCGTATTCATCCATGTTCGCTAATTCACTCAGAACACCATTGCTCAACTGTGTCATCATTTAATTCGCGGTCTGCTATCTTTCATCAAGGTTATGCAACGTTGTTAATTTGGAACCAGCCTCATTACATCAACACACTTGCTTCAAATAGGGTGGGCCGGCCGGCCGGCCTTAGGAGTGAGTAAGGTGTCAGGTATATTCGGACGAACCGCGAAACCAAATAAGCCAAGTGTAGCCAAGCAAAATGCTGCACGCAAAGTAACTTGTGGACAGGTCATGCAAAAGCCAAGAGTCCTTTCTTCAACCGTCACGATGGATAGAGTCCTAACTACCTTGACATCGCGTGATTGGGACCATCTTTTCTTGGTAGATGACTTTGGCATCCCAGTAGGGCGTATACACGCCGTAGACATGTTGAAATTGATTCAAAGAAAGCGAGTAAACCGTGATTTGGCTTGGATGCAATCAGTAGAAGCAAGTCAACTAATTTCCCAACCACCTATGCAGGTTTCAAGTCGCACCCCACTCCTCAAAGCAGCAGCATTGATGATTACCCACGATATTAATCAGATGGCAGTTGTTGACCATGAGGGTGCCCTTATTGGTGTGGTAAGCCATGCAATTGTTGCACGCCACTTACCGAAGTTCATTCTCTAATCAGTGGACGAGATGTAACTTTAAGAAATCAGCAATATTGTTGGTTAATTTGGATAGTTCTAACTTAGCATCTGAAGTTCTGGTTGTAACAGAAGTTTTTGCTTCGGTTCCGGAATTCCTAATTCCAATGCTGATGTCCACGTCATCGAGTTCCCCACTCAATAACAAGAGACTAGACTCACCAACAATTTCATCGCGGTGAAATATACCTTCACCTAACTCTTGTGAAACTAATTGTTCAACCATTTGTGATAATTTGTTTGACCCGTCCCATAGAGTACGGTCAGTATCTTTAACCCCCACTCTCGCTTTCCAACCACTCGCTACATTCACTCGACCATTACCAAGTTTTGCACGGGCAAAAAGTTGAGCAAGTAGGGTTACGGCCCCATCCCCTGCAAGTCCCCAGTAGCATGGTTTTGTGGGGTGTGGTGTTGGCATAACAAGATGGCCAGAATCTTCACAACCACAGATTGATGGTATCTCTTCAGAATAGATTAATGGATTATTAGAGTTATTTTTTAGACGCAGTGAATCGGCCAGCCAGCGGTCACCGATGGCAGTTTGCATTGTCTCAATGCCAAGGTCATTACATGCCGCAGGGAGGCAGAGGTCCGACTCAATACTGTGGATTTTTTTAATGAATGAAGCCAGTCAAAAGCCATCTGGTCTCCGTCAACAATTTTGATACCAGTTTTTGTTCCTTCTATGAGTAGGCAACGATCACCATCACCATCTAATGCGGCAGCAATTAATTGCCCTTCACTCCATGGTGCCATACCATCATTCTCTTTGAGTCGCTCAGCGATTTTAATTATGAGTAGATGTTGATGTTTATTTTCCAAAAGATCACGATTACTCCAACTGTCTGTAGAACTAAATTCTCCTGCCCCACAATTGTGGTTGATTGGTTGTTCTCGAGTTGAGACTTCTTCACATTCAAGGCCTCGTCTAGCAAGTCCAAAACTAAACCAATCAGCACTTGC
>LWDU01000222.1_pt1 | contig 21426 bp, 50 predicted proteins | sample 727161 | NCBI WGS metagenome assembly LWDU01 (sample SAMN04566230, study PRJNA314399) | hydrothermal vent metagenome | isolation source: deep sea hydrothermal plume seawater | place: Mexico: Gulf of California, Guaymas Basin | collected 2004-07-11
TATCCCTTGTGCCATATTACTTTGCTGCTATTAATTTCTGCACAGTTGTTGTATCTGTTGCATTAGAAGCTAGTACATAATCTACTGTTACAGGTAAAAATCCACCAGCCTGTAAACCGTGGAAAGCTACTGATTGAGTTGCTGTTGGAGGCAAAGCTTTTAAAGATGTCACTGTAAAAGTTCCATTTGAACCACCACCTTGAGTCACAGTTACTGTATCACCAGATTTATAACCAACACCTGCGGCTGTTATTGTTACACTTACGATAGCACCACCTATAGCTGTTATACCAACTGTACATCCAGTACCGCTACCAGAAGTAGTAGTAGCTAAAGGCCCAGCAGCTGTTACATACCCTGCTCCGACAGATTGGTTTGGAGGTATTGTTGCTAACTTGTCAACACCAAATCCACCGCTTGAACCAGAAGGTATAGCTACTAAAACATCACCAGCAGTTGTATTATCTCCAATATATATTACAGAAGAATTTAAATTTGTTGCTGTGCTTATAGTATTACTTGGTGTTACTGCCTGTATATCGTTAGTAGCGAAATCAGGTTGATTCCCAAATTGTCCCATTTTTTATTTATTTTTTATTTATAATTGATTTTGCTTTTTCCCAAGTTCTTCCTACGAAATAAGCTCCATAGACTGTAATAAGTAATGACTGAAATATAGGGATATATTGTTCAGCCACCGAAAATCCACCCACGTTACCATCAAAAAAAGATAACACTGTAAATACAAATGTTAAGTATATAAGTACTAAGGGTCGTATATTTTTAGACAAGAAACTATCAGACTTCATATCTGATTCCCAACGACGACTAACTTGTTCTTGAGCATCATTATCAGCCTTCTCTAATATTTCTTGTATTTGTTTTTTTATAACAAGTTTTTCTTCTTCACTAGTTGTTAACTTATCGATGACATTACCAACTTCTTTAATAACTCCACCTGTTAACCATTGAATTATTTTTTTCATGCTTTATCGTATGCTTCCTTTTCCCAAGGTAAATTCTTAGCTCCTTCTTTCATACTAGACCTAGGTATTTTTTTACCTTTCCAGTATACGTATTTTTCGTCATAATCAAGATCACCTCTAAGCATTTGATCTATATGAACCATTTCGTGATCAATAACTTCATCTTCTTGTTCAGGCGTCATGCCTTGTCTTAAGATTATAGTTCCATTATTATTAGCTTTACCAAGAACTCCATCTTCCATACCTACGCGATATATAGGTGTGCTGTTGCTTGAGTAAGGTGGTTTACTTAATTTAAACGCCATTTAATATTTTTTTGGAAACCTTTTATTAAACCAGTCTTTTCTAGCAGAACAGCCGCAGGGGATATTTAAACCCTCTGCGACTTTATCTACTACAGTTTTAATTCCAGTGGCTTTAGTAAACCTTTCTATATCGTCTCCTAAACCTCTAGATTTCATAGTTATGCTACTACTATATCAGTTACTTTTACACCTGTACTATTTTGTACAATTGCTAAAGGTCCTCCTGGGTTTGCAGTTGTAGCTGATATGAATGCATCAGCCCACTCTTTTCCTTTTGCAGTTACAGTGAATAAATAACTTTTACCTCCAGCATAAACTGTAAATTTGTCAGCGCTAGCGTCTCCGTTAGCTAACCCTTGGTATACAGAGTCGACACCCCCGATGATAACATCAGAAAGTTGATTAGCGACATTAATGTCTACTGCTTTAATTTTAATGTAATTTGCCATTGTGTTAAATGTTTAATGTTAATGTTAATGTTAATGTTTGGCTAGGTTTGTACAGTCCTAATCTGTTTTATTTCTTTTTCTTACCGTACATTTTTACAGCAGAACCTTTGTGACCCATATTAGCCACAGAACCTTTTCTACCACCAGTCATATCTTTTGTAAGTGGCATATCTTCTGTGTCTGCGTCCATAACTCCACCCATTTTTTTGAAAGCGCTGTTACTCATGTGTTTGTGTATAGCATGACCACCTGTCATACCTGATTTTCCTGATTTACTTGTAGCGGATGCACCGCCATATCCATATCCTGTTGGCATAATTTTAATTTTTAGTTTTTAAATTTTTTATTATCGTATTTTAAATCTCCAGCTAACTTTGAAATATGTTTCTCGTCATCTGTCATTTGTTTGTCACTACCTCCATGATGTGCATCATATAATACATCTTCTTTAAGATACTTCATATGTGCTTCATCATCTCTTTTAGTAGCGTCATAGTTACCACTCGTAACTTTAGTATGTGCATGATCTTTCGACCACTTAGCATTACCAGTATATTTTCCGTAATGTCCTTTGTGCATGATATTATTTTTTAGATTTATTTTTATTGCAAAAGTTTTTAGCAGCTTCTTTACTACCAAACCCCCATTTTTTTAATGCCATTTTTAATTTCGTGGGTTCTCCTTTAGCATCTTTAAGTGCACCAGCCATACCTCCAAATCTACAAGCAAATGATACTCTTCTTGAATCAGTTCCCTTAGTTAATCTCTTACCTAATGTCTTACCGGTTTCAGATTTATGTTTTTTACGCATAGATCTGTTTTGTTTTTCGTAAGCTTTTTCTTTTATATTTACAGGTGATGCCATATTAGTATGTCCAAATTAAGTCAGTTGTTTTTTCTTGATCAATATCTACATGTATAAAAGTACTACCAATACCTATTCTATCTATACCATGCTCTAGTAATTCACGTACTAGATCAAATCTATACTTATTATCAGTACATGCTATATCAACTGCTAATCCTTTTAAATGAGACGAGGTTAATTTCCCACCAACTTTATTATTATGTGATGGAGTTCTATAACCCGATGTTATAACAATTGGTTTACCTAACTCTTCTCTAACGCTTTCAAGTATCATTATTAATTTTTTACTCATCATTTGCCCGCTACCTTGCACATCAGGCGAATCGAATTCTTCATAAGTAAAATACTCAAACATATTATTCACGATTATTAAGTTGCATCCACTTATGTAAAGTATATCCTATAGTAACTATTAAAAGTAGTATTTTTAAACTCATTTCTATCCTAGTGAATGTAGTAACTCCCAATGTAAGTGTATTTATAGAATACAATTTAAAATCTCCAAATGTCATATTATAATCCTTTAGCTCTTTGAGTAATTGGTCCTGCTTTAAATTCACAAGGAAATTTACTAACTTGTAAGCCTGTAATACCAGAACTGCTACCTACTCCCATTGGAAAGCCTTCTTTACTAAGCGGTCCGTCCCATACAGCACTTTCACCTACTTGTCCCTCTAATTTAGGATTGCTAATAATCATTTTTCTTTTATCCATTGTTATTTATTTTACATTAAATGTTTTTCCATTAACTTCAAAAGTAGACTCACCAGCTTTTTCAGCAGCCATTTTAGCACCAATAAAAGCATTTCCTTCTAAAGGACTTTTCATAAACACAGGCGCTTGCTGACCCATAGACATTTGTCTTTGATCTAAACCTCCGTATACTTGTTGCGCTAAATTTTGAGTTGTTTGATTAAATACAGGTTTAGCTGTACCCATTTGATTAGCTGGCATAGGCGGTTGCACCGTCATCTCCACACCGGTTAATGGGTCTATCATTTTTAAAGGACTTTTGTAAGCCATAATTATCTATTTTTATCTTTATTTACGTTATACACAGAGGTTATTAATACCTTATCAGTATATGTTTTACCGCGCATAATTTTGTTTCTTCTTTCGCTAATAGGTACATCCTCTTCACCAAGCATTATTTTATACATAGTGTTAATTAACCTTTTGCATTTAAACGAAACTTTATATATATTATACTTCTGTGTCGTTCTGTTTCTTTCACGCCATACTACTATCCAACCTTCTTTAAGTAACCTATTCCATCTTCTGTTGTCCCAGCTAAATGAATAGCAACCCATTTCAAAATCTTTTTTATTAAAGTAGTCCATACAGTCTAGATATATTAACAACTCTAAATCTGCATCGTTTAAATCATTATTTCTACAAGCCCATTTACGAATTATACGATAGTGTTTTAAAAGGTTTAAGTCCTTAATGTCACTAGCTTCTAATCTTCGTCTCATAGTATTACAACAACGTCTTGTAATTTTATAACGTGAAACTTTTCTTTATCTATTTCTATACCATGACCAGCACGTCGATCAAAATATATTTTGTCACCATTGCTTATACCTACAACTTCATCACCAACATTTAGTACCTCAGCTTTTCTATAGCGTATATCTTCACGATGTATTTCAGCTAATAGCAATCCACCTTTTGTTTTGGTGGAAGCTTCTTCTTGTATTTTTATTATTAAGTTTTTACCTACCGCCTTCATCTATTCTTAAATTATTGATTACACAATCGGTTGAAAGAATAGTTGTAGCAACTGATGCTGCATTTCTAAGTGCAGACTTGGTAACTAGCAAAGGATCGATAATACCTGACTTAATCATATTTACCATATTTCCTGTAACCACATCTAACCCTTTGCCTTTTACCTTAGGTATATCATAAGAATCAATACCAGCATTTTTCAAAATAGTTTTAAATGGAGCTTGTATGGCTTTCAAAAGTACTTCTTCACTTTTTGTTTTTGGCTTGATAGCTGTCGATGCATTTAATAAAGCAATACCACCGCCTGGTACTATACCTTCTTTTATCGCAGCTTTAGTAGCGCAAATAGCATCTTCAACTCTATCAGCTTTTTCTTTAAGCTCTATTTCTGAATTTGCACCAACTTTTACAACAGCAACTTTAGCAGATAATCTAGATAATCTTTTTTCTAGTTTAATAACATCTACAGCATTAGTAGTTGTTTTTAATTCTTTTTTTATTTGTTCTAATAAATCATCAACCTCTTTATTATCTCTATTTACTTGCAGTATTGTATCCATCTCCGTGGTTACACTTTTAACACAAGTACCTAACATATCAGGTGTTATTAGATTTACATCATCACCAAGGTCTTCGTTTATAATAGTAGCACCAGTTAGTAAAGCTAAATCAGATAACATATCTTTTTTATTAATACCGTATGTGGGTGCGTTGATTACATTTACTTTTATATTACCTTTGTTTTTATTCATTGCTAGAGCTGATATAACAGCTGGTTCACAATCAGCAACAATAAGTAATGCTTTATTATTTTTTATAACGTATTCAAGTACGCTTTGTATTTTCCTAATACTTTCAATAGGTGATTCAACAAGTAATACTAATGGATTATCAAGTTCAGCAGTTCTAGAAGTTTTACTGGTAACAAAAGCCATATTAACTAATCCTTTGTTATACTCAACACCATCTACTATTTCTACAATTGTTGTGCTCTCTGCACTTTGCTCCATGGTAACTATACCCGTTTCATCTACACCTCTAAAAGCATCTGCTATAACACTACCTAATTCAGCATCGTTATTTGTAGATATAGTTGCAACTTGATCTATCATATTTCCAGAGACTTTAACAGAGTTTTTATCAAGATGTTTTACAACCTTTTCTACTGCTGACATAATGCCGTTCTTCATATTTCTAGAACCTTCTTGATCTAGAACTTCATATGCCTCTGTTAAAATTGAGTGCGCTAGTACCGTAGCCGTTGTTGTTCCGTCTCCAGCTTCTTGAACGGTTTTTCTAGCAGCTTCCTTTAAAAGCGTAGCACCCATGTTTTCTACTGGGTCTCTAAGTATAATAGAGTTTGCAACTGTTACACCGTCTTTTGTTATTACTGGCTGTCCGGTGTTATCTTCCAGTATAACACATTTACCGCTAGCTCCTAATGTGGAGCTAACAGCCTGTGTTAATTTATTAATACCTTTAAACACATTGGCGCGAGCTTCGCTACCAAAGTTAAGGTTTTTAACTATAGCGTCTGACATATTAGATTTAATTAGATTATATTTTATTTAAAGAGTAATTTTATTATTCCGATAAACGCTAAGTAGTAAGCTATTATAGTTGTCACACAACCTATAGCCCCAACTACTTTTGTTATAGATTTTTTCATTCAAATGTTTTAACGACTTGTGGTCCACGTAAGTAACCAAGCTTTTTTTCATAGTGCGATATCGATGCATCTATTGCTTGCTCAGCTCCTTCTAAGGTCTCACGTCTCGTTACGTCGATCCAAGAATTTTCTTTTTTAGGATCTAGGTATTCTGTTTGGTAGAAACCGTTTGGTAGTTGGACTATACGCCAATGTTTCTTTTCAGATACATGTTTCCAAAGGTTAATTGTTTCTTCATTTACTTGCGGTTGACTACTCCACGATTGAGTCTGGTAAAATAGTGTCATTGGTTTTGGTTTTAAATTACTATTTGGTTTGCCATTTCCCTGGCCGGGTATAAATTTTTTACATATTAACTGTTAAGCTAAAGTTGTTGCGTCTAGTATTCTATATACAATGTTAAACTTAACAAGCGAATTACCAGCTGTTACTGCAATGCTGTCGCTTTTAAAATTTAAAGCTTGGTTTGCTTCAGGTTCTAAGTTTTCATTTGAAGTAAGATAATAATCTGCTGTTTTATTTAGTATATTTATATAATTAGTAAACGCAATACCTGCAGAAGACCCATAAGCAAATCTTACAGAACCACTACCAGTGATATTAAAAGCAACGCCGCCATAATCTAAAAAGAATAAAATATCTGATACAACAATAATCTTACCTGCACCTGGAGCTGGTATTAATTCTAATGAACTAGATCCGTTTAAAGAAATTATTTGTGCTGCACTTAGTGTTACTAGTTTTGTAAGAGGTCCAGATTGCAGTGTTATATTGTTCGTACTAGAAGAAAATGTAAGTACATCTCCATCTGTAGCTCCTGACTGCAAACCTGGTATTCTAAGTGATGTTATACTTGCATTACCTAATGTAATTTCATTACTAGTAGTTGCAGCACTTGGTTCTGCGTTTTGACCAATAACTATACTATTAGAACCCGTTGTGAGTGTAGAGCCTGCGTCTTGTCCTATTAAAACATTGTTACCACCAGTTGTTAATCCTTTACCAGCTTGACTACCAACAACTGTATTCTGTGCGCCTGTAGAATTAACACTGAAACTACCTTCACCAGCTTTATATCCAATAAACGTATTGTCCGCTCCAGTATTATAATAACCTGATACATAACCTACACAAACACGATTAGAACCAGTAGTATTAGTAAATCCTGCACTTCTTCCTAAAACCGTATTATTTACACCTGAAGTATGTGAAAATCCAGAAACTAAACCTATAAATATATTAGAGTCACCTGTATTTACTCTACCCGCAGAACCACCTATATAAATGCAATCATCTCCACTAGCAGCATTTCCAGCACTAACACCTATTGCCACTGAATTGTCAGGGTCTTGTGTATTCTTTAAAGCCTCAGTACCAATAGCAATATTAGAACTTCCAGTTGTAATATTTTGCCCAGCATAAGAACCTATTAAAGAGTTACTAAAGCCTGATGTTAAATCTTTTCCAGTGAAAATACCTAAAGTAGTATTGTTGGATCCTGATACTCCACTTGGAACAGTACCTATATATTCTGAATTATTGTCTATCAAACAATCAGTGAGATCATTTAAACTTGTTACAAGACCTCCACCTGTAACTAATGTAGCTACATCGGCTAAAGATACACTATATGTAGCTGTTTCATCTGGATCAGATGGTTGACGAGATATAACAATTAGATCTGTATTTACTGGTGTAGTCTTTGGATAAGAGTATATTATTGCCATGTGTTATTTATTATGAATAAATCCTTACTTCGAAAGATCCATTTGTTATAGCAGCATCAGCTCCGGTTGTAATAGTTAAAACTGTATCACTTGTTCTTGTCCATACTATAGGTGGCACTTGAGTGGCTGTTAAATCACTACCATTGTTAAGGAATACTATTGTTTTATTAGCTGTAAAAGTAGCTGCGTTAGCTGTCAATGTATAAATACCTGTACCTGTGCGTGCCCAAGTAAGTGTAGCTGTTAAGTTATTTGACAATACTGTAGCTACTGGAGCCGCTGTACCTGTCTGTGTGAGTAATGCTACGTAAGAATCATAAGCTGTAGATCCTGATGCTAACGACGCTATGTCACCTGCACTGAATGTTTTAGTTGTATTCTTGCTAGTAGAAGTGTCTACACCTAGAATTAGATCTGAAGTAGTAACAGTTCCAGAAGCGTAGCTGTTTATTATTGCCATAATGTTATTTTTTATAATATATATACTTACAGGAAAAAGTGAAGGTTTACAAATATACTATATAGTGACAATTGCCCCTTACTCTATATACCTATAAGGCTAATGTCACAGTTTCTTAAAAAAAGTTATTACAAATTTAGGAGTTGGGTGTTACCCCCTATCCCCCTGGTTATCAACGATTTACAAAAACGGTTTTCATTTTCATGGGCCCCACCAATTTCTCTACGTTTTTCGATATATATAGCAGATTATCAATGATTTACGATCTTCTTTTTGAGTTTTTTCATAGGAACTAATTACTAAATTTATATTTTACAAACAAAACACAAACTACATTGGATAATATAAATGTAAATAACTTAACAAATATAAATAAAAACTATGTTCATTCCTTTAATACAATACATTGATTTCACTTCAATATGTGAAGACTACAATTTAACTTCTGGTGATATTACACCAAATCAACAATTTGAACTTGAAAATATAATAAAACAATTTATCAATCAAAATGGAAATAATTGTTATTCTCATGTTATAGAGAAAGAAGTATAGTGTAATAACCCTACTAACTTTTAAACTAATAAATAAAACTACACTCTTTACAAACAAAATACAGTAACAACTGGATAATATAAATGTAACTAAATAATAATAATAATAACTAAATTTTAAACTATGCAAAATTCAATTCAATCAAAAAGATTTGTCATCAGAAAATCTTTAATCGGTAAAAATCAAATCATTGAAGTAACTTTCAAAAGTGGTAAAACTTTTAAGTACAATCATGACAAAGTATATTCTATAATGAAAGATAAATTATCTTCTATGAATTGCTTTGAAAAGTACAAATCATACACTTCTTCAACTAGTGTACCGGTAATTCTTCGTGATAAAGAAGTAGTATAATAACTACTAACTGATCTCCAGTCATCATGGTGTACAGGTGGGTTCGATTCCCATCATGACTACTAATAATAATAACTTTAAAATATAATAACTATGCAATTTATAATTACATGTAAAAATGGTAAACAAATAGATATGACTAGTGACATACTAAAACAAATGAATGGCGAGATAACTCGTGAAGACGTTCAAGAAAGAATAACCTTTTATGAAAATACTAATAAATAACAATGACTAAAACTTATAGAAATATACCATATACTTTTATGGTAAATGAAACTTGGAATGGTATCAAGTATGATAACTATCACTGTAATGACAAAGACTTACTAGATGGTTTAGATACAGTATCATTTACTAAACTTAGTGAACAAGATATGAAAAATGAAATAGATCATTTTCTAGACAAAAAACAAGATCTATTACACATACAAGATCTAGTACATGAAGCAAGAATAGATTGGTATTCTAATACATATCCAGGTGAATATACAGGTGACTAATAATTACAAACAAAATATAATTCTCTTTGGATAATATTAATGTAAACAATAAATAATCAACTATGCAAAATAAATTAAAACAAGTAAACAAAACTACTATTAAACTAAACAATATTACTTACAAAGGTTATAATGTAGGTGACTTACCTCCTTCTTTCGGTTTTAAATACAAAGAAGATAAAAAAGGTAAACACGAATGGTTTAACTACAAAGGTTTAACTTACTTAGAAAAAACTATCTCACCATGGTAATTAATAACATGAAAGAACTATGCCTCTATGTAGAACAGGCAAGAAAAGATCGTGCACGCGAGCATAGGCGCAAGCACTCACATGAAGGATTATGCGGTGGACTCACTGATGCTGAGTACAAGCGAGTACAAATAAATGGCAAGAAATCTTATTCTGCTAAAGCTCGTAAGTTCACCCATAGTCGTATGTGGAAACATCAAACTAGATACTCGGTAGATCAACTAAAAGAAATAGCAAAAATATGAGTGATTCAGTAACTAAATGGCATGAAATACAAGAATCTATGCCTAAAAAAAGTAAAAAAAGTAAAAATACAAGCGATAAATTAAATGCGGTAGAGCATGTATGGTATGCGGAGTCAGACCGGTGGATCTATATCGAACGATATGCAAGTGGTTACTTAGGTTTGAATTGTATGCAAGGTGACGAGTACGAGTACTTCAAGAAGAATTGGTGCGAAATCGATAGAGGTATGAGTGAATTCTATGACACTATGAAAGACGATCTTATAAAATTAAGAGTTGATATGAGTGAGTTAGAGTTTATCGACAAAGTAATGTGGATATATTTTGAAGCAACTCATAGGTATGACGAATATAAATAAAAACAAAATAAGTAAAATGAACATATTTTTAAAAGAAAAACAAGATATACGAGTAAATGGTTGGGATTTTGAATACGTAGAAAACGACTATGATGATATATTCTATCAATGTAGAGGTGAGGTTATGTATGATGATGACCATGATGAAATGCCAGAACCAGATTTATGGGATGCAGCGATAAAGCTAGAAGATCAGTTAACTAAAGATGGTGTTAAATGTGAAGCCAATCATTCAGAAAAAGGTTGGGTTGAAGTAACAATATATTAAATATAAAAGATAGATTTTATGAGTAAAATGTCAGAAATAGATCTTATAGCGCAAGGCGTTGCAGATGTAACATTAGAACTAATGAAAGATAGCATTGATTGGCAAATAGCAGATCAACCTGTTAATGGTGATGAATATAGCAAATTACACAGTATGGTTATGAATAAAGCTATAGAGTATATGTATTTACAAACAAAATAAAATATCTATTGGATAATATAATAAACTAAAATTATGTATTGTAAATGTGGCACAGTAGTGCATCCAATCAGAGTAAATTATGGCTACAAAACATGTGTTCCTTGTAGTACAGTAGAAGATTATAGCTATGTTCCTATAATAAATCACAAAACAGGTAACACAATACAAATCGTCAGTCAAGAAGTAAGTGCATCAGTGCATAAAGCTTGGCGGCGTAAATAGCTAGATAAGTAGCTTAATTAGGTCGGACGGGTGAGGGATCGTTATGAACTCCGCGAGACACATAAGTGAATAGCTAGCTAGAGTTTTACGGTATATAGCTCTATCTAAATATAAAAACCGATGGCGACAGATACGATTAACGATCACACAATAGCCGGCAACTAGGTATGGTATGCAGTGCGTTTTAATTAGTAACCGTTTTCACGAGCTAATTAACGAGGCATTACTACTGACGAGTATGAGGTTCGATTCCTCACTAGTTACAAATGACTCATGGTGTAATGGTAACACTACGGTTTTTGGTACCGTCATTCAAGGTTCGAGTCCTTGTGAGTCAACTAAATTAAAATTAAATATTATGAATAACAAGTACACTTGGCAACAAGAACGCCAAATGCTAGAAGATTCTTATGCACGTAGTTTACTTATCAAACACAACATTAAAGAAGTAACTACTCAAAGACAAGCTAAAAATGGTACTAGAGAATTTTTATTTCCTTGTCCTAGCAGACCTGAGTGGAAAAATAGTCCAAGACTTAGATTAGCTACTTTTGAATCAGGTTATGTTAGAAGACAAAATGGTTGTCACTCTGCATACCAAGTAAATCCTACATATAAACAAGCTAAAAGAGTTGTGTATCTAAACTCAGATAATGCAATAGAAGTTAAAGAGTATGTAGGTCAAGCTAGAGCATTGATACACAATCCATTAACTAGAATGGTATATATGTTAAATTATTATCTTAAAAACTGGAAGAAATATGAGTAAAATTAAAACCGTCTACGACATACTATTGCCCGACGTTAAAACAAACTTGCGAAATAGTGCTAGAAAGTACAGTAGTGCAAAAAGATTAAAGTATACATTGATGTCAAAAACAATGTGGAATGAGCTAACTGTTGATGAAATGAGAGATATAATAAATTATAGTTCAATAAGCGCATGGGATTTAGATTATTTAAGCTTTATGTATGGTGAAAAAATTATAAATAATGAGTAAAAAACTAATAACAGAAGAACTAATCGACGATAGATTAGAAGCACGCGGTATAAAATTTGATATTGAGCAAGAAGAAGCTCTTAAAGCAATACAAACACACTATGATTTTGAACTAGTAGACGATTGGAATCGTACACCTGATTATAGTATATACGCTGAAACAACAGCAGATGGCTATGAAGTATGGGTTACAACATCTGGTGACGGTAGAAATATATGTATAAACGAAGATGTACATTACTATGAAAATGACTTATCAGAAAAACTAGTAGAAGCTATGACTGATTACAACGAGCTAATATATGTAGAAGATTTTGAAAGTTACTACGTAAAAGATGCTATAATGCAAGTTTACGAAGCTTATGTAAATGATATAAAACAAAAAGTTGAAAATGAATTAATAGAAGAAGGTTATGAGCACGATGAAAACTAAAGAACAAAAACCATTACCAAAGTGGTTTGATGGATCAATATATAGTGAAGGTTCGATGGTCAAAAATAGATTTGGTTATGAATCTATATGGCTAGAACCCAATGAGTTAGCTATGTACGATCTTATAATGGGAGCTCAGATGATGGGTGAATATAAACTAATGAACAAAGGTTTATCTTGGTTTAGATCCGCTAACCCTGAAGCTTATATGGTCTTACTAGACTAAAAAATCGCGCGGTGGAGAAGTTGGTTATCTCGCGAGTCTCATAAACTCGAGGTCGAAGGTTCGAATCCTTCCTGCGCTACTAATTGAAATAAAATAAAATGAGTTATAACGGATATACCGATTACGCTACATGGAGAGTAATGAGAGATCTATTTAGCAACATAAAATTCACAGAACCTGTTACTGCTGACGATTTAATAGAAATAGCAACAGAAATGGTGTTTGATAACTATGAAATGAAGCAAGGATCATACAATGTAGAAGATTACGCTAGAATATTTTTAGGATTACCTAATTATAAGGAGATAGCTGACTTAATAAACGAAGAAATAGAATTAACAACTATATAAAATAATTATGAGCTATTCACTTAAACAAGTATTAATGCAGCGCGACGGTATGAGTGGCGCTGAAGCAACTCAAGAGATCAAAGATATACGATCTAGAGTATTTAAAGGTGAAAACCCTGAAACAATACTGTATGAAGAATATAGATTAGAACCTGATTACATTTGGGATCTATTATAAGTTACAACCGAATACTACCGGCGCACCTATGAAATTTATAAAATATACAATAGTATGGATAAGTCAAAATCTAGCTATCCCATTTTGGGTAGTTGGACATATACACTTGTCTATACACTCTTTTCATGCTTTATACGAGCTAATTGCTAGTGTAGGTATGAATTTAATAGTATTAACTGGCTTTATCATAGACTATAAAGCACAAAACAACAAAAATGGCAACTAGAAACTTAACAATGGTCGTAGACCGCGCGCATGCAGAAAATCATGAGCTTGGTTTTGCTGCTCCACCAGATTTCTTTAGTGACAATAGCTATGTAAATATGTACATACATCACGATGGTTACCCTGAATGGAGAGCTGTAGAACTAGCAAATTGGATTAATCATATGCAAAAAGATGAAGGTTTTACTAAATTTGGTGATGGATCAAGAATAGCATCTCATTTAGTTAAAGACTTTCATTACAATTCTCAATACTTGTATCCAAGTGTAAACAATATAGATCATCAATACACTTATATAATATGGACTGGTAAATCTAATGTATGGATTAGCTGCTTTGATCAGTATAGTAATGAAAATGTATTTGTATTACCTGTTGAAAAAGTTATTAAAAAATATAAAAAAGACATGGATTACACTGATTGGGTATTTTACAAACAAAATAAAAATGTAATTGGATAATAATAATATGAATGAAAACGAAATAGATATTTTAGCAGAAAAAGTTGCTATTGCAATTATTGATAAACTATTTGAAGCAGGTAATTTAGAAATATCACATTTTCCACCAGCTTCAGAAGAAGAAATAATGATAGGAGAATTAGGTAGACTTATGACCCTAATGTCAACATATGAAGACAAAGAAGAATACGAAAAAGCTGCTATAATTAAAAGAAAAATAGAAATACTACAAAATAAATACAATAAAAAATGATAAAACCAATGCTCGCATACAAAGTAGACAAAAAACCTGTCGACTGGTCCGAGAAAGTATTTATGCAGCCAAAACTAGATGGTGTTCGCTGCATAATTCAATTAAATGACAAAGGTGAGGTATACGCATACTCTCGCACAGGCAAACCATGGCTCAATATTAATCACATCTTAAAAGATCTTAAACCTTTTTTCGATCAACACCCAGATTTTATACTTGACGGTGAGCTGTATAACCACGATCTAAGAGACGATTTTAACAAAATCATATCATTAGTCAGAAAAACAAAACCAACTGATCTAGACAGATCTGAGGCTGCTGAATTAGTACAATTTCATTGTTATGATTATGCTAATGGTTCTGATAACTATAGCACACGTATGAACAACTTAGCAACTAGTGATATGTATTCTTACTGTGTAAGATATGTTCACGCTACTAGTGTGACGGAAGATCAAACTTACATACAGCATCAGTGTAACTTAGACGAAGGTTACGAAGGCTCTATACTAAGACTTGACGCTCCTTATCAGCGTAAACGATCTTATAACTTACAAAAGTTCAAAGACTTTCATGACACAGAAGCTACTATAATAGGTTATGTTCCTGGTAAAGGTAAACGTACAGGTACGCTAGGTAAATTCTTAATGATTGATGATGAAGGTATAAAGTTTGGTTGTCCACCAGGTAAAGGTTACAACTACAAAATGCTAGCTGATATATTAGATAACGTTGGCGACTACATAGGTAAGCGTGCTACATTCACTTACTTCGAACGTACACCAGCCGGTAGTTACAGACATCCATTTTATAAAGCAATACGTAATTATGAGTAAATTAATATGGAAACTATATAACGATAATATGATAAGCGAAGAAGTGGCGATGATATTATTAGACAAACACTATGAATAGCAAATTATGAAAATAACAATTGAACATTACGACGAAAAAGTAAGTATTGAAACTAAACATGACGACATTACTTTTGCAGATTTTATGCAACTTGTAAGGAAAGTTGCGCATACAGTAGGTTATGGCACTAAAACAATTAACGAATGGTATAACGGATAATGAATATATTTTATTTAGATAGAGATCCAGTTAAAGCTGCAAAGATACAATATAATAAGCATGTGGTTAAAATGATCTTAGAATCAGCCCAAATGCTTTGTACTGCACATCATCATTACGATAACGGACATAATGTACCTTATAAAAAAGCTCATTATAATCACCCTTCTACGATATGGTGTAGACAAAACGCTAAGCAGTATATGTGGTTGTATAATCACATGCTTGCATTAGGTGAAGAGTATACAAAAAGATATAAAAAAACACATTTAACTATAACAAAATGCAAAGAACCTTTAAAACATTTACCAATGGGAATGCCGGACAGTACTTTTACAGAACCTCCTCAATGTATGCCAGATGAGTACAAAGTAAAAGATGACAGTTTGTCAGCCTATTGGAATTATTACGAACAAGAAAAACAATCAATAAAAGGAAAAGATGAGCAAAAGATTATACGACCACTTAATTAAAGTAAATTACAATGAAATACAAAGTAAAGTTAAAAAACTTCAGAAGACGCCAAAAGCACATAAAGCATCTAGAAACAGTAATTTGGCATCTAAAATATGATATACTTAACAATGCTTTAGATTTCAAGATTAATAAGACTAAAGTTAATTTATTTCATAAATATAACAAAAGATTAAAATTAATAACATTTCTAAAATAATGGGTAAAACTAAAGATTTATTTATGGAATTACGAAAACAAAAAGATTTTATTAGTGGACATATTATTATATGTACTCTAGAACCACAAAGGACTGTGACAACAGCCCCTAAAGATAATAAAGTAAGGGGCTAATGTCACAACGCAACACCGATTTTTTAAACCAACATCATATTATATATAGAAGAGATCCTATAAGTGATAAAGCTGATGAGGTTCACGAATGGGGTAAAGTGTATTATAACGGTACTTATGAGTGTTATGATTTGTTTAGAACTAAAGCTAAAATAACAACATACAGATCTTTAAAATGGCATTTGTTAGTTATATGGTATTTAAATCCTGACATAGATCAAGATAAGTTTGAAAACATAACTAGAAGCATTTGTAATAAATCGTATGGTTTTGTAACCTTTAAAGTTTCAGAACACTTGTTAAATAATATTATTTATGAAGTTAGTATGTATGATTTAGAACAACCACCTAAAAACAAACTACGTAAAATTATATTTAATGATACCTGCATGTTAACACCATCAGAAAAATTAAAAATAGTTGGTAGTATTATGGGAAGATCTAGTCGTATTGATAGTGAAATTATATATCAATGTATGTTAGACTTAAACGATGCAAGTAAGCAGATAACTTGGTCTAAAGTTGCTAAATTACTAGATTGTTCTACTAGAACTGTGTATAGAAACATAGGTAATGAACTTAAAAAAGAAAAAGAATTACTTAATCAACAATTAAAAAAAGATGAAGAAATATAATATACAGAACTATATAAGATATAAGGAAGATGTAAAAACATCTATAGCTAATATAGAGGGTAAATTCTGGGATGAGTACACTGATGATGAGATTATAATAAAGTTTTTACCATTAGTAGAAAATCTAGCAAGAAAGTTTTCAACTTCAGATCAAGCATCAGGAGTTTTAAGTATCTTAGATTTATTACAAATAGGTAATGAAGCACTTATTAAGTCAGTAAAAAAACTAACTTGGGAAAAGTTAAACGAGTCAGATGACATAGAAAAAACTTTAAAATCATTTTTTAGTAAACGAATAAAAGGTGCTATTAGACGTAGAATAGATATGCATCGAGGTGATATACGTATACCAGAGCACAAAATGAATGAAATACGTAAGAATCCTAAAGATAAAAAAATGGTTGCAATGTTTTTTAATTCCATATTCTTATCTATAGATGCACAACCGGCTAATGACGAAGGTGAGATGATGATACATCAAATAGCTGATAACTCAGAACCATACAATATAGCTTTATTAAACATATATTTAAAAGGTTTACTTAAAAAGCATTTAAATGAAAAAGAATATGAAGTACTTAGATTAAGTTATGGATTAGACTGTGATAAACATCAAGCAAAAGAAATAGCCGCTAAAATAGGTATAACAGGTGCACGTGATTATGTAACTGTATCTGAGATAAAAAAGCAAGCAGTAGAAAAACTTATAGATAGTGTAGACCACTCGCAAGTGATTGATTATCTGTAGCTTACCTGTGTAAATACACATATAAACATGTAATTATATTAATAAGCAATTTAACCACAAACGAATGAATATAAACGAAAAATTAGCGACAATCCAAACAAAGTTTAAATCGAAAAAAAGTAGATTTAACTCCTTCGGTAAATACAACTTCAGATCAGCCGAAGATATCCTAGAAGCAACAAAACCCTTTTTATTAGAATTAGGAGTAACAGTAACAATCAATGAAGAAATTATCAGTGTTGATCCAATACCTATGATGCAGTCTACTGCAACAGTAAGTGATGGTGAAAACTCTATAAATGCTACAGCTATAGTTGGTGTAGATTTGAACCAAAAAGGTATGAACGTACCTCAGCAGTTCGGTAGTGCATCTTCTTATGCAAAAAAATATGCGTTAGGTAATTTATTTCTAATTGATGATACGGCTGATAGTGACGCTACAAATGATCACGGTAAAAAGCAATTTACCAAAATAAAGAAACCCACACTCACATCAACTAAAGATCCAGCATTTGTAAAAGCAAAGGATTATGTTAAAGCAGGTGGCAAGGTAGAGGCTATTAAAGCCAAGTATGCTTTATCAAAAGAAGTAGAGCAAGAATTAATAACTTTATAATGAATAAAGAAAAAGCAATTGAAAAACTAAGGGAAGATGAGCATTATTACGGAGACTTTGGTAAAAAGTATTTAAGTAATAGTGACATAGGCACCTTACTTACAAATCCTTTAGCACTAGGAAAAGCTTCAGAAGCAAGACCTGCGTTTTTAGTTGGTGGATATTTTCACACAGCTATACTAGAGCCTGATAAACTTAAAAAGTTTAAGATTATAGAAGCTACAACTAGAAACACAAAAGTGTATAGAGAGATATCTGGTGGAGAACTATGCTTGTTACAGCATGAAGTTGATAACATAGAAAAACTAACAGAAAAGATGTTATCCAATACTATATGTTATGATTTAATTAGAAATCCTAATAACGAGTATGAAAAACCAGGTATTACAGAGCTAGAAGGTCACAATTGGAAAGGTAAAGCTGATATTATAAATCATGATGAAAAACTTATCATCGATCTAAAGACAACAGCGGATCTTAATAAGTTTAAATACTCAGCTTCCAAATATAATTATGACTCACAAGCTTATATTTATAGTAAGCTATTTGGCTATGAAATGGTATTTATTGCCATAGATAAAAACACAGGTCAAATAGGTATTTTTGACTGCTCACCAGAATTTTATGAAAGAGGTAAGGATAAAGTCGAAAGAGCAGTAAAGGCTTATGAATTATTTTATAAGTCTGAAGGCTTTGATCCTACTCAATATTTTATTAATAAAACCTTATAACAATGGCAAGAACCAGAAAACCAAGAACAAGAACATGTACAGTAACCGGAATGGAAACTAGTGTAAACAATTTTTATACTAATCAAAATCACGTAAAAGCAGTAGATAATTTAAGGCGTAATAGTGGTGCAACAAAAGATCAGTTGCAAAGAATGTTTAATCAATTAAATCAGTATGCATAATGGCAAGTATAATCAAAGCAAGTATTAATCTTAGTAACATAGACAAATCAAAAGTTATCGAAGGTAAAAAAGGTAAATACTTACCAATAACAATAACTATAAATGATGAACCAGATCAATTTGGTAATCAAGGTCCTATCGTTATCTCGCAAACAAAAGAAGAACGAGAGTCTAAACAAAGTAAGACTTACCTTGGTAATGTACAGGTAGTTTGGACTAACGGTGATAATGTAGCAGCGGGTCCAAGAGAAGTTCAACCATCTGCACCTAAGGTAGCCGCAGTAGTTGAAGATGATTTACCATTTTAATGATAATATCAAATGATATTATCAATATAAAAAGTGATGGTAATATAAAACTAATAGAATATTAATTAAATGCAGACAACAGAGATCAATGGATTTTTGATTGACGAGTTCAATCAACATAAGCTAGAAGAAGGGAAAAAGCAGGGTATATGTCCTCTTTGCTCTCACACTAGAAAACCCAAAAACCAAAAAGCAAAATGTGCTTCTTACGATTGGGAACGGGGTCTCGGTACTTGTCACAACTGTAACACATCATTTCAATTACACACTTATCAACGTAAAGGAGCTAGCGAGAAAGTATATGTTAGACCTGAGGTTATTAAAATAGAGCCTGTTAAAGATAAAGTAACTGAATGGTTTGGATCAAGAGGTATATCACAAGGGACACTTGACGACTTAAATGTTAGTCAAGGTCCCGAGTGGATGCCACAGACCGGTAAAACCGAGAACGTAATAAAGTTCAATTATTTCATGGGTGATCAACTTATTAATATTAAGTATCGCGATGGAAGAAAGAACTTTAAATTATATAAAGGTGCTGAAAAAGTATTTTACAATATTAATAGTATTGTAGGTTATGAATATTGTATTATAACAGAAGGTGAAATGGATGTATTAGCATTACATGAAGCTGGTATACCTAATAGTATATCAGTTCCTAATGGTGCTACTTTAAATTCAAACAACCTTGATTATCTTGATAACTGTATAGATTACTTTGAAGATAAAGAAAAAGTAATACTAGCAGTTGATTCAGATGAAGCGGGTCAAGCTCTACAATCAGAGTTAGTTAGAAGACTCGGTGCTGAAGTGTGTTATATAGCAACATTTGACGACTGTAAAGACGCTAATGAATACTTACAAAAACATGGAAAAGAAAAACTGGTACAACGCATTTCCGGAGCAAGACCGGTACCGCTTGAAAATGTTACAACATTCAGAGATATTGAAGATGAAGTTACTGACTTTGTTCGTAATGGCTTTAAGAAAGGATACCAAGTTGGCTTACCCAATTTTGACAACATATTTTCTACTTATACCGGTCAATTTATTACTGTCACTGGTATACCTAGTAGCGGTAAATCAGATTTCGTTGATCAAATGGTTGTCGGGTATAATCGTAACTACGGTTGGAGAACGGCTTTTGCGTCGCCAGAGAATGCGCCAACGTATTTACATGCTCACAAACTAATGCGTAAAACCTGGGAGGGTATGCCTACGTCTGCTGATATACATACAGACAAATGGAATAATGTGGCTAATCATGTTAATGATAATTATTTCTTTATTGATATGGAAAGATACACATTAGAATCTGTATTACGTAAAGGTGCTGAGCTTGTTAAACGTAAAGGTATTAAATGCTTAGTTATTGATCCATTTAATAAGGTTAGAGATATTGATTGTAAAACAGAAGATGTTAATCGTTATACAATGGAGTATTTAACTAAAATAGAAACGTTTGCTAAGAAGTTTGATGTTCTAGTATTTATCGTAGCGCACCCTACTAAGATGTATAAAGATAAAGAGGGTAAGATAGAAGAACCTACAATGTACAACATTAAAGGTGGTGGTGAATGGTATGATGCTAGTTATCATGGTATATTAGTCCATAGAGATTATGATGCTAAAACAGTTAAAGCTAAAATACTTAAAGTTAAATTTCAAAACCTTGGTGAGAACGGAGCTGAAGCCCACTTTAAATGGGAACCTAAGTCAGGTTGTTTTATACCTTTTGAACCTATAGATATTAGTGGAGACAAAATGCCGTGGGAATAGATGCCTCAGTACAAGAAAATAAATATGGGTACTTACACAGCTACAGAGCATGAGATGAAAGCTTATGTATGGTGTATACGTAATAAAATATACATTGCACCGAAAGCTATTAACGAAGTCAATTGGTCTATAGTTATAACCAACAACGGTAGAATACACACAGATCCAAATCATTATGGTAAGGATTTAATATGGAAAAAACTATACGAATATTATAAATACTATTATGAAAAGCAAATTTAAAAATGCTAATGAAGCTTATGAAG
>LWDU01033652.1_pt1 | contig 21426 bp, 16 predicted proteins | sample 727161 | NCBI WGS metagenome assembly LWDU01 (sample SAMN04566230, study PRJNA314399) | hydrothermal vent metagenome | isolation source: deep sea hydrothermal plume seawater | place: Mexico: Gulf of California, Guaymas Basin | collected 2004-07-11
TTTCTTCAGCATTAATTAACTTTCCACTTTGTTGCTGATAAGAAATTTTATCTATTATTTGATTTTGATTGATTATTGCAACATTTTCAACGGTATCATTGTAAACTCTACCTTCTGATATTGAATAAACTTTATAAGCTTCATTGTTAAATTTCCTTAATTTTGAACTTTCAAGTTTATTAACAACAATATTGTTGCTTTCAAGATTTTGATTTGAGTAGATTATTTTACCATAAATAATTTTAAATAAAAATTGAAAAAAATATTTGAAAATATTTTGGAAAAATTTTTTTATCTTCATGTATAATATCAGTAATTTATATTAGTTTATTTTTTTCAAATTTTTTTAATTCATTTCCAAGAAGTAAAGTGGCACCTTGAAAAATTTTATCAACTGAATTCAAAATATTTTTTTTTAGATTTTTATATTCACACAAATAGTTCCAGTATTGTATCATCTTAAAATTTTTTTCATTTTATTGATGTTAAGTGAAGAATTCACTGGCATACCAATTTTATTATTTTTTTTTAAATTTTTTTTAGTTATTAATTTATTATTTTTTCTTACAAAGTCATAAATATACATCGAAGGACCACCTATATTAATTATTCCTTTTTTATTAATTAATTTAAATAATATTTTTGCAACATCTTCCTGATACATAAAACTAGTTTTGATATTAGAAAAAGCTTCTTTATGAACAAATGGTTTTTGTGTCATGCAAACTCTCAAAATCAATGAATTTTTATAAAGATGTACTGAGGACTCCCCACCGAGTTTTGACCAAGCGTAATTGTTAACAGGTAACAAGCTGTCATTTTCTTTATAATTACCAACAGTTCCTGGATAAACATAGTTAGTTGAAAAATAAATTAGTTTTACATTTTTTTCCTCACAAGCTTTTGTAATATTTGCTGTACCAATAATATTCAAATCTATACTTTTCTTAATATTTTTTTCATGAACATTCATTGGTCTAGAAAGGCCAGCAAGATGAATTAAAATATTTGGTTTTTTTAAAGCTAAATAGTTTTTAATAGTTTTCAATTTTTTAATATCTAGTTCACGTTTGTTTGGAAAAAATAATTTATGTTTTGTTTTATTGTTTTTTAAAATAAATCCAAATCTTCCAGTTCCACCAGTAATAATAATTTTTTTCATAACAATTTTTTATTATAAATCAACATGTGATATCCATATTTTAGTATCTTTGTTTCTAGCATTATTTTTTATATAGGATCAAGCTCTATGTTTGATTAAAAGTATCAATAAGATTTGTTATGAGAAAGCACGTTTAGTTTTAAATTTCAAGCTATTATCGCTAATGGTTGTGAGAATAGGATTCGAACCCACGGTATATTTGACAGTACACTACTTTTCGAGTGTCTATAATTTTAAACAAGATTGATTGCAGTTTCATAAATAAATTTTATATTGATAACATGTAAACTTGTTTTCATATAGACATTAGTAAGTTCATAAATATGAAAAAAAGAAAAATTATCAAAATTCTCTTTATTAATTGTATTATTTTTTTTTCATTAATTTTTATATTTGAAATTTTTTTTGGGTATTGGTTTAAAAAAGATAATTTTGGTTTTATAATGAGATTTGAGAGGCAAAAACAAAATTATTATGAAACAATTCACGATGAAAAAAAATATAGATTTTATTATAAAAGAAATTTTTATGGTTTTAGAGGCGAGGAAGCTGATCCAAAAAATATAAAAATTGTTTTTTTAGGCGGTAGTACAGGAAATCAAAGAGTTACGCCTGAAAATTTAACTATAGTTGGTTTATTAAATACAAAATTTAATAAAGATGATTACAATTTTAAAATATATAATGGTTCAACTGATGGCAAATCCACTAAAGGTTATGCAAATGATTTTAAATATTGGTTTCCAAAAATACCAAATTTTAATCCAAAAATAGTAATATTTTATACTGGAATAATTGATTCAAGTTTATCACAAGACGAAAAGTTTGATTATCCATGGAGAGAAAGCGCCTTTGAGAAATTTTCAGACTATGTTAAAAATAGCAGCAAAATTGTTGAATTAGTTAAAAAAATTAAATTTAAATATTTTGCAAAATTAAAAAGAGAATATGGTTTAGCAACTGTTGACACTGATTTATATGAAAATTTTAATTACATTAATTACGACCAAGCAAAAAAAATACATAATAATAAAATTCCAAATGAATTATTATTAAGTCAATTTGAAAAAAAATTAGAGGCACTAGATTTTTATATAATAAAATATCAAATAATACCTGTTTTTATTACCCAAATAAATTATGATGGATTATCAAATTACAATCTGTATTTAATAAATGAAAAATTAAAAGAATTTTGTAAAAAAAGAAATTACAACATTATTAAACTTGATGAAAAAATTATTTCTTTAGAAAGAAAAACATTTTTTGATCCTGAACACACCCTGATAAAGGGAAACAAAATAATAGCAAATAAAATTTATCTTGATTTACTAAATATTTTTAAAACTCATCTGTTAAATTAAAAGATGCAAAAATGAATAAAAAAAATCTAACTACAAAAGAAACTTTTGACTTAGCCGTTCAAAATCACAAAAAAAATAATAAAAATTAATGACGGAGAGAGTGGGATTCGAACCCACGATACGGTTTCCCGTATACACACTTTCCAAGCGTGCGCCTTAAACCGCTCGGCCATCTCTCCTAATTTATTCTTGATTTTATAAAATAATACTAAATTTTTGGATCAAAAAATACCCATGGCCAATTCAAAGTCTTCGTATGTTTGTTAAACCAAAACGATAAATATCTTTCTGCCAAATAAGCATAAAGTCTTTGAGTATCATATCCCTTAAGGTTTTGAAAACCAAAAATTTTTTCACAACTAAATAACCATAAAAATAAACTTTCAAACCACTTATCTGCAATTAAAGGTTTTGTGATAAATATTATATGAGGATTGAATGAAGTGGAAGTATTTACAAAATGTCTAAATTCTTCTCTATCAGCATCTTCCATTACATCTATTGCTTTATGTAAATTTCCGTATCCATGATGCATATCAAAATGAAGATTTATAGTGCGTTTATTTTTATCATAAAAAATACTTGGATTTTTTATTATAGATTTAAAACCTCTTTTTATCATTTTCATCTTTTTTACATTGTTTACTTCTATTGGGTTGCAAATAATCGAGTCATAATTTTCCCATTCATTGATCTATAGATTCATTTGTTGAATTCTTTTTTATCCAAAAACGTCTTTTTTGACAGAAACCTAACCAATTATTTTGATTTATATCTAATTTATTTTTCCAATACCAATATTGAAATGTTAATTCCGAATAGTATTTTTCTTTATTAAAAATATTATCACCATAATTACATTTTATATATTTATCTGAAAAACTATCAGTTCCTACTGTTGCAAGATTATAGTCAAAATTTTCTAAGTACGATAATTTTTTATTAGTAACACAATAAATCTCTAGTTTATTATTCATTTTTATTTATTTTGGTTTTAACAATAAATTTCATACTATAAATTCTTTAAATTTATTTATATTTTTTTTTAAAAATTCTGGAAAACTTTTATCTATTTCAATTTTATAATAGCTTTCATCTCGACCAATTATATCTAAGCCTAATTTTATATTTTGCTCAATTAACTTAACATCAAGAAATTTTTCGTCTATTTTTTCTTTAAATACGTATGGATCGTTTGTCTCACAAAGGTTTTTATATTTATATAAAAGTTGTTCTGGGTTTTTTAAATTACAAAAATGCCAGCCACCATCTTCAATAATATTATTTAGTCTAAATTTATCTATTCGCCAGAATGGTCTTTTTTTAAATTTTAAATTTCTTAGCCATTGTGGCGATTTAAGGTATTTTTTAATACAAATTCTACTACCATGCCAATAAGGATTTTTTTTACTTGCAAGATTTAATTTATAATAAAAATGCCTTTGTTTAAAAACAGCATATCTCATTTGAGTTTGAAAATTATTTATCACTTCCGGGTTTGGTATTTCATCTAAATCTGAAATGATAATCAAATCATCCTCGGTTGTATTTTTTAAACCTCTAAAAATACAATTTCTTTGGAAATTTTCTCTTAGATAAGGATTATCTCCATCTGGCATATCTTCAACAGGAATATAAATAATCTTGTGTTTAAACTTTGAAAATTTACTAATATCAAACCTGAGTTTTTTATAGTTATTTTGCCAAGTTTTATTACCTTCTACAATAACAAAATAGTCTACATACTCATTTAAAATATTTAATCTTAATTCTAAAAGTAAATCTTCGTCCCAATAAGAAAAACAATCGTATATTTTCATAAAATTAATCTTTACTTATTTTTAAAACACCTATGAATGCTTCTTGTGGTATTTCTACTCTTCCAAATTGTTTTGATCTTGTTTTACCTTTTTTTTGTTTATCAAGTAATTTTCTTTTTCTGTCTCTCGCTCCACCACCGTGAATTTTAGTCAATACATCTTTTTTAAAACCCTTAATAGTTTCTCTCGCAATAATTTTACCTCCTATTGCAGCTTGAATTGGTATCATAAAATTATGTCTTGGAATTAAATCTTTTAATTTTTCACAAACTTCTCTTCCTATAAATTGAGCAAAATCTTTATGTATCATCATTGATAGAGCATCAACTGGTTCAGAATTTACCAAAATTCCTAATTTTACCAAATCTCCTTCTCTATGTTCTATAATTTCGTAATCAAAACTTGCATATCCACTACTTAACGATTTTAATTTGTCATAAAAATCAAAAACAACTTCATTAAGGGGAAGCTCGTAACTTAAAACTGCTTTATTTCCTGAATATGCTAAATTTTTTTGAATACCTCGTTTATCTTGACAAACTTTAATAATTAACCCTAGATATTCATCAGGAGTTATAATAGTGGCTTTAATCCAAGGCTCTTCAATCGACTTAATATGTGTTGAATCTGGAAGACTTGATGGATTATGCAAATTTATTACTTTTCCACTATTTAAATGAACCTTGTAAACAACTCCAGGAGTAGTTGTTAATAAATTAATGTCAAATTCTCTTTCTAATCTTTGAGTAATTATTTCTAAATGAAGTAAGCCCAAAAATCCGCATCTAAATCCCAATCCAAGAGCTGAGGAAGATTCTGCTTCAAATAAAAAACTAGAATCGTTTAATTGAAGTTTTGCTAAACCATCTTTCAATTTTTGATATTCCGAGCTATCAACAGGAAAAAGTCCACAAAAAACAACAGGTTTGCTTGGCTTAAATCCTGGTAACAATTGCTTTAAAGGTTTATTTGCATCACATATAGTATCGCCTACTTTTGTTTCAGATAAATTTTTTATACCTGTAATAATAAAACCAATTTCACCACTACTCAAAGACTCTATGTTTTTAGGCTTAGGCGTAAAAACGCCAACTTTTTCAACTATATATTCTTGATTTGTAGACATCATTTTTATCCTCATATTTTTTGAAATTATTCCATCTATTACTCGTACCAGTGTCACAACACCTAAATAAGAATCGTACCAACTATCAACAAGCAAACATTTAAGAGAATCACTTTCTTTACCTTTTGGTGGAGGCAATTTTTTAATAATTTTTTCTAAAATTTCTTCTACACCTTCTCCAGTTTTCCCAGAACACGGAATTGCATCTTCTGTTCCTATACCAATTACATCTTCAATTTGTTTTTTTGTTCTATCAATGTCTGAAGCTGGTAAATCAATTTTATTCAAAACAGGAATTATTTCATGATTTATTTCTAAAGCTTGATAAACATTAGCCAAAGTTTGTGCTTCAACTCCTTGTGTGCTATCAACTATTAATATAGAACCCTCGCAGGCATATAGAGATCTACTCACTTCATAGCTAAAATCTACATGTCCTGGCGTATCAATGATATTTAAGATATATTTTTTTCCATCCTTTGCTTTATAATTCAGACGAACTGTTTGAGCTTTAATAGTAATGCCTCTCTCTCTTTCAATATCCATGGAGTCGAGAACTTGTTCTTTCATTTCTCTATCAGTTAAACCCCCACATTTATGTATTAATCTATCTGCTAACGTAGATTTGCCGTGATCAATATGTGCAATTATAGAAAAATTACGTATAACTTCATTGTTAGACATTATGATCTTAGTATTGCGCCCGTTGTCTCTTGAACTGTTGATATAATTTTTTTGCTTGCTTCTTCTATATCATTATCACTTAAAGTTTTGTCTTTAGGTTCTAGAGTTACATTAAAAGCAATAGATTTTTTTCCTGAGACAATATTACCTCCTTGATAAACATCAAAAATTTTTACATCCTTAATTAATTCTTTATCAATTTTCTTAACTAAATTAATAATTTCTCCAGAACTATATTTTTCATCAATAACAAAGGCAAAATCTCTAACTACTTTTTGATAATCAGAAACAATAAATTGAGGTTTTGCTTCTCTAATTTTCTTTCTTGACTCGGGTATATTGTCTAAAATGATTTCAAAACCTAAAACATTATCAGTTCTAAGATCCAGCTTTTTAATAATAAATGGATGAATTTCCCCAAAATATGCTAATTCTGGGCCGCTAGATGAATCCAATGATAGCAAACCAGATCTTCCTGGATGATACCATTTTTTTGTTTTACTGCTCACCATTATCTTGGAAGTGTCAATGCCAACTTCATTTAAAGTTCTTAGAGCATCATTTTTAATGTCATAAACATCAAAGTTTCGTTCTTTTTCTATCCAATTTTTTCTAGAATACTTTCCTGTTTTAATTGCACCAATCACTGTTGTTTGTTCTCCAGGCTTGTTACCTTTAAAAACTGGTCCTATTTCAAACAACATTAAATCTTCAAAATTTCTATGAATATTTTTTTTCGCACTAATCATTAAATTAGAATAAAGAGATGATCTTAGAACATCTAAATCACTTGAAACTGGATTAGATAACTTAATTTCATTTTTTAATTCTGAGAAAAGACTATCTATTTTTGAATCTGTAAATGACCAGGTAACTGCTTCAGTATACCCTTTTGATGCTACAGATCTTTGAGCAAAATGAAAAAGTTTTTGTTTATAATTTAAGGTATCTTTAATATTTTCTTTTTCAGGATTTATTAAAGGTACTTTGTCATAACCTTTAATTCTTATTAATTCTTCTATAAGATCTATATCTTCTGTTATATCTGGTCTCCAAGTAGGCGGTAAAATCTTCATTTTTTTATCACTCCCTCTTATAGAGCATCCTAATGAAGATAAAATTTTTTTAATTTCTGCACTTTTAATTGAAAATCCAATAACTTTTGAAAATTTTTCTATTTCTAAATCAATTATTTTTCTTTCATCCTTTATCTTTCCTACAATCGAAAATTTGCTGGCATTACCACCACAAATATCAAGTATCAAATACATGCCGAGTTCTAAGCCAGATTTTATAGATTCTGGATCTATACCTCTTTCAAACCTATATTTTGCGTCTGTATCAATATTTAATATTTTGGAAGTTTTTCTAATTAGAGGTGGAAAAAAATATGCGGATTCTAATAAAATATTTTTAGTTGAGAATTCTGTGCCCGATCTGGTTCCACCAATAATTCCTCCTAGACCTAAAACTCCAGATTTATCACTTATCGCACACATATTATTTTCAAGTGTATATTTTTTATTGTCTAAAGCTTCAAAAGACTCACCTTTTATTGAGTTTCTAACAATAATTTCTTGGTCAATCTTATCTGCATCATAAGCATGCAAAGGTCTGTTTAAATCAAACATAATGTAGTTAGTGATATCAACTATTGCAGAGACTGGTTTTAAGCCTAAAGATATGATTCTTTTTTTAAGCCAATCTGGACTTTCTTTATTTTGAACATTCTCAATGTAAACACTTCCAAAAATACCACATCCTTGTCCTTTTTCTTTTTTTATTGAAACTTTAATCGGGTTTTTAAATTTTTGATTTATTTTTATAGGTAGGTGTTTTTTTAACTTACCTAAACCTGATGATGCTAAATCCCTAGCAATACCCCGAACACCTAAACAATCAGGTCTATTTGGGGTAATAGCAATATCTATAGTTTTTTCACCAATATTTTTGAAATATTTTTCACCAATATTTTTTTCTTTTTTGTCTAATTCAATAATTCCTTCTTTATCTGAAGACTCCTCAAGTTCATAACCAGAACAAAGCATTCCATGGGATTCGACTCCTCTTATTTTTGCTACTTTCAGTTTCATATTAGTTTTCGGAATAACCGCACCAGGAGGAGCATAAACTACATACAGTCCATCTCTAGCATTTTGAGCTCCACATACAACTTTGACTAAATTTCCAGAACCTATATCAACATCACAAAGCTTTAATTTATCTGCATTAGGATGTTTTTGCGAATTTACAATTTTACAAATAATAAAATTATCTAAATTAGCATTTGATGATTTAATGTTTTCTACCTCTAGTCCGATCTCAGTCAAACGATCAGCTATTTGATTTAAGTTTGCTTTTGTATCTAGATGATTTTTTAACCATGATAATGAGGTTATCATCTGCTTAGACCTCTATAATTTGTTGGAACATCTAATGGATCAAACCCATAAAATTCTAACCATCTTATGTCACTTTCAAAAAAAGCTCTAAGATCATTTATTCCATATTTTAACATAGCCAATCGATCAATACCTACTCCAAAAGCATAACCTTGGTATTGTTTTGGATTAACTTTTGCGTTTTTTAAAACTTTAGGGTGCACCATTCCACAACCAAGAATTTCTAGCCATTTATCACCCTCCCCAATCTTTATTTTTCCATCTTTTACTGTATATCCAATATCTACCTCTGCTGATGGTTCGGTGAAAGGGAAGTGACTTGGTCTAAATCTAATCTTTACTTTATCAACTTCAAAAAATTTCTTAACAAAATAATATAAACAACCCTTAAGATGACCCATGTTTACATTTTTATCTATATGTAATCCTTCTAATTGATGAAACATTGGTGAATGCGTTTGATCACTATCATGTCTGTAAGTTCTTCCAGGAGCAATTATTTTAAAAGGAGGTTTGCCTTTTAACATTGTTCTAACTTGAACGGGTGATGTATGCGTTCTTAAAAGTAAATCTTTAGAATAATCAAGATAAAAAGTATCATGCATATCTCTTGCCGGATGATTATCTGGAGTATTAAGTGCAGAAAAATTGTAATACTCACTTTCTACATCTGGACCTTCTTCAACAGAAAAACCTATTTCAGAAAAAATAGAAGTCACTTCATCTATTACTTGTGAAACAGGATGAATTTTTCCTGAAAAGTAAGTTCTTCCAGGTAAGGTTATATCGATATTATCATCTTGAAGTTTTTTGTTTACCTCTTGATTTTGAACTTCTTCAGTTTTTTTTGAAATTAATTCTAATAGTTCATTTTTGAGTAAATTTAGTTCAGTAGCATAATCTTTTCTTACATTTTCAGGAATCGTTCCTAATTCTTTAAATTTTTTTGATATTATTCCATTTTTACCAAACAATTCTGTTTTGATTTCATTAAGTTTATTTTGGTCTAATAACTCATTAAATTTAGAGAGAAATTCATCTTTTATTTTTTTAATATCGGACATATTCACAGATTATTTCTTCAACAAAAATAAAACAATAGTGAAGATTAATTTAATGCTGATTGGGCTTTTTTTACGATCGTTTTAAAGGCTTCAGGACTATCATATGCTATCTCTGCTAGTATTTTTCTATCAATCTTAATTCCAGATTTACTTAACCCATTAATAAATTTTGAGTATGTTAGGCCTTCTGCTCTAACTCCTGCGTTGATTCTCTGAATCCATAATGATTTAAAATCTCTTTTTTTGTTACGTCTATCTCTGTAAGCATATTGCATAGCCTTTTCCATTGCTTGCCTTGCAACTCGTATGGTATTTTTTCTTCTTCCCCATTGACCTTTAACAGCTTTTAAAACTTTTTTATGTTTGGCGTGACTAGTTACACCTCTTTTTACTCTTGCCATTTTATCCTCTTAAATTGTAAGGCATGTAAGATTTAACTATTTTACTATCTTGTTTTGACATTATAGTGGTGCCTCTTTGTTTTCTAATTTGTGAATTAGTTCTTTTTATCATACCATGTCTTTTGCCAGCCTGAGCCATTACAACTTTTCCTTTAGCAGTAATTTTAAATCTTTTTTTTGCTGAGCTTTTTGTTTTTAATTTTGGCATAATTAAGAGGATTTATACAAATATTAATATTATTTTACAACCACAATTATTGTCTATAATGGCTGAATAACCATGATCATTTGTTTGCCATCAAATTTAGGCTGAAGTTCCACTTTGCCTATTTTTTGCATATCACCCTTTATTTTATCCATTAATTCATTTCCAAGATGAGAATGCTGAAGTTCTCTACCTTTAAATTTAATTGTAAATTTAACCTTATCTCCTTTAGATAAAAATTTTTGAGCATTTTTTATTTTAAAAGTATAGTCATGTACTTCGGTTACTGGTCGAAGCTTAATTTCTTTTAGTTCAATTTTTTTTTGTTTTTTTTTTGCTTTATTAGCTTTTTTTTGAGCATCGTATTTATATTTGCCCATATCCATTATCTTACATACTGGTGGTTTTGCGTTAGCAGATATTTCAATTAAATCTAAACCTTCATTTTTTGCTTTATTAATTGCTTCGTTTAAATTTATAATTCCTAAGTTTTCTCCATCACTAGAAATTACTTGTACTTCCGATGAAGTAATTCTATTGTTGGATCTAGGACCTCTATCTCTGGTTCTTCTCTGAAAATAATTTTTTTTGAAATCTGCCACTTAGTTTGAAGGTGCTTTGCTTAAAGCAGAAAAGTTTTTTACAAATATTTTTAAGTCCATATTTTCTTGTTTATTAGAATCCAATCTTCTAATAGTTACAGTATTGCTGTCAACTTCTTTTTTTCCACAAATTAATAAAACGGGCACCTTTAATAAGGAATGCTCTCTAATCTTATAGTTTAAATTGTGATTTTTTAAGTCAACTTCACTTGATATTCCTGCCTCTTTAACTTTTATATTTACTTCTTTAGCATAATTATCAAAATCATTTGAAACTGGAATAACAACAGTTTGCAAGGGTGCTATCCAAAATGGAAGTTTTCCTGAATAATTTTCAATTAATATTCCAATAAATCTCTCTAGAGATCCAAATAAAGCTCTATGAAGCATAACTGGAATTTTTTTTGATCCATCTTTATCAACAAATGAAGCTCCAAGTCTACCTGGTAAATTTAAATCTACTTGAAGAGTACCACACTGCCAATCTCTTCCTATTGCGTCTCTCAAAACAAACTCTATCTTTGGACCATAAAAAGCACCTTCTCCTTTGTTTACGGTATACTCTAGTTTTGATGTCTTGATTGCTTCAAGTAAGGCTTTCTCTGCCTTGTCCCATATATGATCTTCTCCAACTCTCAAATCTGGCCTGTCAGAATATTTTAAAATAACGTTTTCAAAACCTAAATCTTTATATATTTCTAAAATTAAATTTGTAACAGATAAACATTCTTCTGTAATTTGATCTTCAGTACAAAAAATATGTGCATCGTCTTGTGTAAATGCTCTTACCCTTAAAAGTCCATGAAGAGCACCTGATGGCTCATATCTGTGTACTTTTCCAAATTCTGACATTTTTAAAGGAAGATCTCTATAACTTTTTAATCCTTGATTAAAAACTTGTACACATCCTGGACAATTCATAGGTTTAATTGCAAAAACTTTTTCATCAGGCGTCGTAGATGTATACATATTTGCACCAAATTTTTCCCAGTGACCTGATTTTTCCCAAAGCGATCTATCTAAAATTTCTGGAGTATTAATTTCTTTATAGCCAGCCTGATCTTGTTTAGCCCTCATATAAGAAATAAGTTTCTGAAACAAATTCCATCCTTTTTCATGCCAAAATACTGAACCTGGACTTTCCTCTCTAAAATGGAATAAATCCATTTCTTTACCAAGTTTTCTATGATCTCTTTTTTCTGCTTCTTCAATCTGTTTCAAATAATTATCTAAATCCTTTTGTGTAGACCAACTAGTGCCGTAAATTCTTTGTAACATTTCATTATTTGAATCTCCTCTCCAATAAGCTCCTGAAACTTTTGTGAGTTTAAAGTGTTTTCCAGCTTTGCCCGTAGAAATTAAATGAGGTCCCTTACATAAATCATGCCATTTTCCGTGAAAGTAAATTGAAATTTCTTCTTCTTTTGGAATACTTTCAATAATTTTCGCCTTATATTTTTCTCCAATTTCATTAAAGTGGTTAATTGCGTCTTCCCTTTTCCAAATCTCTCTATAAGTAGGTTCGTCTCTTTTGACAATTTCCAACATTTTCTTTTCAATTTTTTCTAAATCTTCTTGAGTAAAAGTCTCCTTTCTTGCAAAATCGTAATAAAAACCATTTTCAATTACAGGTCCTATAGTAACTTGTGTACTAGGAAAAAGTTCTTGAACAGCCATAGCTAGAATATGAGCTGTATCGTGTCTAATTGTTTCTAGACCCTCTTGATCTTTAGACGTAAAAATTTTGATTGAACAATCTTTATTTATTTCATAATTCAAATCTTTAAGTTCTCCATCAACACTTATGACTAAAGCTATTTTAGATAATGATTTACTTATTTTTTCAGCAATTTGTAAGCCGGTTACCTTGCTTTTAAAATTTAAACTATTTCCATCGGGTAGTTTTATATTTGGCATTTATGATATTAACTTCTTATATTCTGAATAAGTAGAAAAACACATTTTTTCAACATTAAATTTGTTAATAACATTTTTTCTACCTTCATTGCCCATAGATTTCAACGTTGTTTCATCTAATTCAAATACATGAGATAATTTATCACTTAATGACATGGTGTCTCCCGCTTTAAATAAAAAGCCTGTTTTATTATCAATTATAGTTTCCTTTGATCCTCCAATATTGCTTGCAACTATTACTTTTTCCATGGCTTGCGCTTCTACTGCTACTCTACCAAAGGCTTCTGGCTCGATAGAGCATGATACAACTATATCGGAAATCTTATATGCTAAAGGCATATTTTTACAATTTTCTATGAACATTACATCATTAATTAATCTGTATTGTTCAACAAGTCTTTGAATTTTTTTTTTGAAAATTTTTCGACCTTGATCACTTCCTAAAATAATTACATAAAACTTTTTGTCAGGATTTTTCTGTTTAAAAATATTTAATGACTCAATAAACATTTCTTGACCTTTCCAAGAAGTTAATCTTCCAGGAAAAAGAATAATTTTTTTTTGGTAGAAGCTTAGACTCTTATCTATTTTCCATTCTTTAATTAATTCTAATTCTTCAGAATTCTTTATTTGTTTTGAATCAAAATATTCTAAGTTTATTCCTCTAAATATAGTCAACAGTTTTTTACTAGAATTTAAGAAAGAAGAATAATTTTCATTTATATGTGAAAATATAAAGTTAGATCCTGCAATTATTAAATTGGATCTTAACATTACAGAATTATAAAATTTTTTAATTGAATTACTAGAATTATATGTTCCATGAAATGTAGTGACAAATTTTCTTCGAGTAATTTTTGTAGCAAATAAGCAAGACCAAGCAGGCGCACGACTTCTAGCATGAACAATATTGATGTTATAAATTAAAATAATCATTACTAGAATTATTGTATTTAAAAAAATAAGAATGGGATTTTTACTTTGAACAGGCAGTCTAATTAATTTTACTTTTTTTTTATTTATAAATTTTGTTAAAGTTCCACCGCTTGTAACTAAGTATGAAGAAGCATTTTGCTCATACAAATAGTGAGCCAGGTCATAACATCCCGTTTCAGCACCTCCGTACCCTAATTTGGGAATTACTTGTAAAACTTTTAATTTAGATGACATTTGATAAAGTTATATATTAAGAAATAACTCTTATAAACTTTAATGAATAAATTTAAATTCTTAAAAATATCAAAAACTAAAAAAATTAGATATTTAACTAATAAATTTACCAATAATCCTTACATTGTTTTTTTACATGGTTTTATGTCTGACTTGGATGGTAAAAAACCAAAAGCATTTGCAAAATATTGTAATAAAAAAAAGATAGGGTTTCTTGGATTAGAATACTCTGGTCATGGAAAATCTTCTGGGCAATTTACAAAAGGAAATATCAGCAAATGGAGTAGTGAAGTTAAAAAAACAATAAAAAAAATTGTTAAAAAAAATAATTTTATTCTGGTTGGATCTAGTATGGGCTCATGGCTTTCATTAAATCAATTTAAATATTTTCAAAAACAAATCAAAGGATTTTTGGGCATTGGATCTGCACCAGAATTTTTAGAACGATTAATGTGGAAAAAATTTTCAAAAAAAATAAAAAAAGAAATCATTAAAAAAGGAATTTATAATTTAAAACACGGAAATTATGAATACCCTATATCTTATCAATTAATTAAAGATGGAAAAAAAAATAAAGTTTTAAATAAAAAAATAAAATCAAATATAAGTATTTGTATGATACATGGTAAAAAAGATGAAGTAGTGCCTGTAATTTATTCGAGAAAAATTCTTGGATTGTTTAATAAATCAAAAACAAAATTAATTGTTATTAAAAATGGAGATCATAGTCTTTCAAGTAAAAGAAATTTAAATAAAATAATTTCTGAATTAGATAAAATTGTAAAGTTTAACTTGCAACTCCAGTAATTTTTTTATTACTAATTGGATTTTCTAACTTATCTAGCATTTCTTTAGCACAAATCTGAATAAAATTATTTATTTCATTATCAAAGTTATTATATAAATTTTATGATATTTTTGATTTTGTCTCAGTAAAATGTTTATAAATTAAATTTTTTAGATTATTTTTCCAATAATCAGTTTCAATTTTTTGCCATATAACTGTTTCTGGATTTATTTTTTTTTCTAAATTATTATTATAATCATAAATAAATGCCATTCCACCTGTCATTCCAGCAGCAAAATTATCTCCTACATCACCAAGAATTATAACATTTCCGCCTGTCATATATTCACAACCATTTGTACCACAACCTTCTATAACTGCTGTTGCACCCGAGTTTCTAACTGCAAATCTTTCTCCTGCCTGACCTGATGCAAATAAATAGCCAGATGTCGCTCCATATAATACAGTATTTCCAATTACAGTATTTTCATTTGATATTAAATTACTTTCTTCTTGAAGCTTTATTGAAATAGTTGCACCAGACAAGCCTTTACCAACGTAGTCATTTGCATCACCTTTAAGAATTAATTTTAATCCCTTAATTCCAAATGCACCAAAAGATTGTCCAGCTGAGCCTTTAAAATATAATTGAATAGAATTTTCTTCTAAATGGTTATCTCCATATTTATTGTATAAGTGGTGTGAAATTCTTGTTCCAACAGCTCTATTGGTATTTTCTATTTTATATTCTTTTTTAATTTCTTGATTATTTTCTATTAGCTCCTTTATTTCTGGCCAGATTTTTTGATCAAGTGTATCGGGTACTTCATTTATAGAACTATTTTCACAATACCTCTTATTCTCTCCTGGATCAGCTTGTACAAAAAGAGGATTTAAATCAAGATCATCTAAATTTGATGAACCTTTGCTTACTTGTTTTAAAAAATCTGTTCTACCTATAATTTGATTTAAATTATTAAATCCAAGTTTTGCTAATATTTCTCTGACTTCTTCTGCAATAAAATTAAACAAATTAACTACCTTTTCTGGTGTTCCTGTAAATTTTTTTCTTAGTTCTTCATCTTGAGTGCAAACTCCAACCGGACATGTATTAGAATGGCATTGACGTACCATAATACATCCCATTGCAACTAAAGCTGTTGTAGCCACTCCAAACTCTTCTGCGCCCATCATTGCAGCAATTACAACATCTCTTCCTGTTTTAATTCCTCCATCCGTTCTTAAAGTTACTGAATGCCTTAAATTATTCAGAGTTAAAACTTGATTTGCTTCAGTCAATCCCATTTCCCATGGTATACCAACATATTTAACACTTGTTTGTGGTGTTGCTCCAGTACCACCAGAATGCCCAGAAATTAAAATTACATCTGCTTTAGCTTTTGCGACACCTGCTGCTATTGTTCCAATTCCTGATGAAGCAACTAATTTTACCCCAATTCTCGCATTAGGATTAATTTGTTTTAGATCGTAAATTAATTGAGCCAAATCTTCAATTGAGTAAATGTCATGATGAGGAGGGGGAGAAATTAAAGAAACTCCTGGGGTTGAATGTCTTAATTTTGCTATTTCTTTAGTAACCTTAAATCCTGGAAGTTGACCTCCTTCACCAGGCTTTGCACCTTGAGCAATTTTAATTTCAATTTCATTACAGTTGTTTAAATAATTAATTGTCACTCCAAATCTTGCTGAGGCAATTTGTTTTACTCTTGAGTTTGAACTGTCACCATTGGACATTAATTTAAATCTATTTTTATCTTCTCCACCTTCGCCACTACAAGAAGCACCTCTAATTCTATTCATGCCAATTGCCAATGTCTCATGTGCCTCTTTTGACAAGGCTCCATGCGACATACTTCCACTACCAAATCTTTTTAGAATATCTTCAACAGGCTCAACATTTTGAATATCAATTGGTGTTCTTTTTTTAAAATCAATTAAATCTCTTAAATTTATTGGAGGAAGTTCATAATTTTCTTTAGAATACTTCTTGTATAGATCGTAAGAATTATTAGTTACTGCACTTTGCAATAGATGAATGAGTTTGCCTTCGTTTTGGTGGGTTTCACCTTTTTTTCTGTACTTATATATTCCACCTATAGGCAATATGTTCGAACTTTTTTGAAACGCTTCTTTGTGTATATTTCTAATTTTCTTTTCTATTCCATTTAGACCAATTCCTGAGATTTTAGAAACAACTCCAGAAAAAAATTCATTTACAACAGTTCTACTAAGTCCTATAGTTTCAAAATTGCACCCACCTCTGTAAGAACTAATTACTGAAATTCCCATCTTAGACATAATTTTTAACAGTCCAAAATTTACTGATTTTATGTATCTTTTTACACATTCTTCAAATGAATAATTTCCAAAAAGCTTTTTACTAAACCTTTGATAAATACTATCTAAAGCTAGATAAGGATTTATCGTAGTGGCTCCTACTCCAATTAAAGTTGCAAAAGAATGTGTATCTAAAGCCTCACCAGTCTGAATATTCATTGATACATATCCTCTTAATTCTAAATTAGTTAGGTATGTATTAATTGCACCAACACATAAAATCATTGGTATTGCTACATTTTTTTCAGAAACATATTTGTCTGATAAAACTAATTGTGTAATTCCCTGTCTTGCTGCTATTTCCGCTTCTTTTCTTATTTTGTTTAAAGAACTTTCTAAATTATCTTCTTTTGTAAAAGTACAATTTATAACTTTATAATTACCACCAAAAAAAGATAAAAAATTTTCAAATTGTGAATTTGATAAAATAGGACTTTCTAATACATATATATTTTTTTCTGTCAGGTTATCAAAATCTAAAATATTTCCTAAATTTCCAAATCTTGTTTTGAGACTCATTACTTTATTTTCTCTTAAAGAATCTATTGGGGGGTTTGTAACCTGGCTAAAATTTTGTCTAAAAAAATGATGAAGAGGTCTATACTTGCCTGAAAGAACAGCAAGAGGAGTATCATCTCCCATTGATCCGGTTGCTTCTTTTGCATCTTCTACCATTGGCTGTAAAATTAACTCTAAATCCTCTAAGCTATATCCAAAACAGTGTTGCTTTTGCCTAAGTTTAACTCCTTCAAAAATATTTTTTTCATCTTTAATTAAAAAATTTTTATCTAAATCAATTATTTGATGATTAAAATTTTTGTATTCTTTAGCTAAATAGTTTTTAATTTCTTTGTTTGTATAAACCTTTCCTTTCTCAATTCTAACTCCAAGAATATCACCTGGACCTAATCTTCCTTTTGAAACAATTTTTTTTTCATTTAAATTAATCATTCCCGTTTCAGACCCGGCAAATAAAAGTTTATCTTCTGTGACGGTATATCTTAAAGGTCTTAGTCCATTTCTGTCTGTAGCAACAATTACCCATTCATTATCTGTAGCTGCAATAGCAGCAGGTCCATCCCATGGCTCCATTGTGCTATTTAAGAAATTAAATAATTGTTGATGATCTCTTGGAAGTATTTTGCTTTTTTTTGACCAAGCATCTGGAATTAACATTAGTTTAGCTAATGGCGCTGATTTTCCTGAAATATTTAAAAGTTCAAAAACATTATCTAAAGATGCAGAGTCAGAATTTCCAGATGGTATAACTGGTTTTATATTTTCTATATCTTCAAATATAGGACTGAACATTTCTTGTTCATGAATTTTCATCCAATTTATATTTCCCTTTAAAGTATTTATTTCTCCATTATGAGCAATAGCTCTAAATGGTTGAGCTAAATCCCAGCTTGGAGCAGTGTTGGTAGAAAATCTTTGATGAAATATTGCATATCTTGAAATAAATCTTTCATCTTGCAAATCTACATAAAAATCAGAAAGATTTTCGGCAAGAAACATTCCTTTGTAAATAATAGATTTTGAACTAAAGGAACAAATATAAAAACCATTTAATTGATTGTTGGAGACGCGTTTTTCAATTTTTCTCCTTGTTTCATAAAGTTTCCTTTCTAGAGAATTGTTATTTAAAGATTTGTTATTTGATTTAAAAATAACTTGAACAATTTCTGGCCTTGTTATTTCTGCTTTAGGTCCAAGCACACTTGTATTAATTGGGACCTGTCTCCATCTATAAATATTATAATTATTTTTTAAAAGCTCTGTTTCAATCAATGTTTTGCATTTTTCTTGAGAATTGTAGTCATTACGAGGTAAAAAAATCATTCCAACGCAAATCTCTCCACCATCATATTGACGACCATAGTTTTCAATTTTTTCTTTAAAAAAGCTTGTTGGAATTTCAATGTGAATTCCCGCACCATCACCAGTTTTGCCATCGGCATCTATTGCACCTCTGTGCCAAACTGCTTTTAAAGCTTGGATACCATATTCTACTACTCGTCTTGTTTTTTTTCCTTCGGTAGAAGCAATTAATCCAACTCCACATGCATCATGTTCCATTGATTCTGAATAAATGTGATTTTGTTTTAATAGATTTAAGTTTTTATTATATCTTTTCATTACGCAACTTTTTGATTTTGTTTTTCTTTTAGCTCAAGGTATTTTTGAATTGATTCTGCAGCATCTCTACCATCCTTTATTGCCCAAACTACAAGCGATGCTCCTCTTATAATATCTCCTGCAGCAAATATACCTGCTATATTTGTCTCCATAGTATCAAAGTCAGTTTTTATTGTACCCCACTTGGTTACCTGAAGTTTTTCTTCACCAAATAATTTTGGCAATTCTTCAGGATCAAAACCTAAAGCCTTTATTACAATATCAGCTTCTATTTTAAATTCTGAATTTTCTTTTATAATTGGTTTTCTTCTACCACTATCGTCTGGTTCACCTAATTTCATTTTATCTATTATTAAACTTTCTATTTTTTTACTTCCTTTGAATTCTTTTGGATTTGATAACCAAATAAATTCCACACCTTCTTCTTCAGCATTAGCAACTTCTCTAGCTGAGCCAGGCATGTTTTCTTTATCTCTTCTATATAAACATTTTACAGATTTAGCTTTTTGCCTTACTGATGTTCTAACACAATCCATTGCTGTATCTCCGCCACCAATTACTACAATGTTTTTTCCTTCAGCATTTAATGTTCCGTTATCAAACATTTCAACTTTATCTCCTAAACATTTTTTATTTGATGCTGTTAAAAATTCCATTGCTGGAAAAATATTATCAAGACTACTTCCAGGAAGATCAACTTCTCTTGCTTTATAAACTCCAGTGGCAATTAATATTGCATCATGTTGATTCTTAAGTTCATTTAAAGTTGAATCTTTCCCAGCTTCAAAATTTAATACAAAGTTCACTCCACTATCTTTTAAAAATTTTGTTCTTCTCTCTACAACAAATTTTTCTAATTTAAAATTTGGAATTCCATATATTAAAAGACCGCCTGGTCTATCATATCGATCATATATGGTTACTTGGTAACCTTCTTTTCTCAGTTGCTCTGCACATGCAAGTCCTGCTGGACCCGCTCCGATTATCCCAACAGTTTCGTTTTTTTCTTCTGAAATTTCTATTGGTTGAATCCATCCATTTTCCCAAGCATTTTCAGTAATAAATGTTTCAATTGATCCAATGGTAACTGTTCCGTGTCCCGATTGCTCTATTACACAATTTCCTTCACATAGCCTATCTTGAGGGCAAATTCTTCCACAAATTTCTGGCATATTATTTGTGCTCTGAGAAAGTTCGTATGCTTCCTTTAATCTATCTTCTGCAGTTAACTTTAGCCAATCAGGTATATTGTTGCCTAATGGACAGTGTAACTGACAAAAAGGAACTCCACATTGGGAACATCTGCTAGACTGTTCTTTTGCTTTTTCGTTAATAAATTCTTTATAGATCTCTTTAAAATCTTCTTTTCTATCTAAAACATCCCTTTTAGGTGGTGTTTGTTTACCTATTTTAACAAATTTTAGCATTTTATCATTCATTTTAGACTGTAACATATACCATAAAAATAAGGGGTAAATGGCAATATAGGTAACTATTATTTACCTTTATGTAGCTTAAAAACAAGGAAATTCCTGTTTTATCTTATTGTTGCATGTCTGTTATGCGATCAAGTAATTGCTTTATTTTAAAATTATATTGTTTAGGAAATAGCAATCCAATGATTTCAAATTTTTTAGAAATATTTTTTTTATCTGCTGTACAAGGTATCACAGAATTTATACCAATTAGTTCTTCTGCACATTTAATTTTATTAGCAAAGTGGTTTGATTTTTCAATAAGCTCACTTATTATTAATGTAGGTTTGCACCTTGGATCATTGTTAGCAATTTTATTTTACTTTAGAAAAGAATTGTCAAATATTTTCAATAACAAAAATTTACTTCAATTAATTATTTTTGGATCTATACCACTTATAATATTTGGGTTTATTATACATGTAACAGGAATAATATACTATTTGCGAGATATAAAAATAATAGCTTGGACAACACTGATATTTGGATTACTTTTATATTTTTCCGATACTTTTAAAGTAAAAAAAAGTTTTAATGGAGATCTAAATTTAAAAAATATTTTTATTATAAGTTTATTTCAAGTCTTAGCTCTAATACCGGGTGTTAGTAGATCAGGTATTGTTATTACAATAGGTCGTTTTTTAAATTTTAATAGATATGATTCAACACAAATATCATTCTTTTTATCAATTCCTGCTCTAGCTGGAGCAAGTTTGCTTACTTTAAAAAATGTTATTAATGAAAATGTTG
>LWDU01000471.1_pt1 | contig 21424 bp, 30 predicted proteins | sample 727161 | NCBI WGS metagenome assembly LWDU01 (sample SAMN04566230, study PRJNA314399) | hydrothermal vent metagenome | isolation source: deep sea hydrothermal plume seawater | place: Mexico: Gulf of California, Guaymas Basin | collected 2004-07-11
GAAGAAAACGAATAATAGCATAACCGTTACCGTTTTTATCACGTTCACATTTCCAGATGCGTTCATCAACATATGATACCTTTTCATTTAACTTCTCTGATTCTTTAACCAAAGAATCAAACTTACTTGCTTTGTTTTTCTTTAAATCTCCAAAATTTGTTGCCATGATTTCTCTCCTTAAATTTATTATTACGTTATATTACGCTGTATAATTACAAACTGTCATCACAATACATTACAAAGGAAGTCTTGAACATTTCTTTTTCATCATGTTCAAATTTTGTGCTTCTGCTTCAATCTTATCTTTAATCGATCTATTCAACATTTTTGCAACCATCTCAATTTCACAATCAATATCATCTGTATAAAAAACAATTGCTTCCATGTATGTTATCTTCTTTTCAATAACCAAATTTTCAATAGTTGAATTAACATCTATACTCATTTATATACCTTTATCTTATCACAAACACCAAGTTTTAATGCTTCTTTTGCACCAAGATAAACATCAGTTGCTGGTAATAGATATTTACGAATATCTTTCTCATTCAAACCTGTACATTTCTTATAATGATTAATCATTCTTATAGATGTTAAATCATGTTCTTTACCTACTGCAACCAATTCATGTTCTTTACCCCACGAACCCCAACTCCATTGATGTGACATAATAGAAGTATTAGGAGTTAAAAGTCTATGACCTTTCTCACCAGCAATAAATATCATAAACCCAGCAGATGCAATCTGTCCTATTCCAACTGTATGAATTGGAATAGGACAACCACGCATAATATCAATAACAGCAAAAGCTGCATTTAAATCACCGCCAGGCGAATTAATTATAATTTGCAAAGATTTTGCTCTAGGTCTTTGAAAACTTTTAACCAGAATAAAAGAAATAAGGTCTTTACAAGTCTCTGTGTTTACTTCGTCCATAAAAAGATAAACACCCTTTTCCTCTGGCGTTGCTACTAAACTGTCCCCCTTAGATTTCTTTTCAGACATATACTTTATTCCCTTCGATTGAGTACCAGCGGTTAAAATCTATATGGATCGATATAAAATATATGATCTCCTATTATACCAGCTTTCAACATATCACGATTCCAATATGGATTAATATCTACTCTATGATAATGAGTAGCACCATTTAAAAAATCATTAACCTTCCATTTTTTACCGTAATTTTTAATATGAACGCCAGGCTTTTCTAACATCGCTTTTGAAATAGTTAAAGCAACTCTCCATGCAATCTTGTCTTTAGGTCTATCGGATAGACCATCACAAAACCATGAAAATTGACATTTGTTTCTAACAATTTTCCCATTCCTATAACGTGCTTGTTTTACTACTTTACATATTGTATTAGGAAATCGTTTGCTCTTTACTCTATTTATAGTAACTAGAGAAATAGCAATCTGCCCTTTAATATTCTGATCTCTTGCTTCAAAATAAATATTTTGAGACAAACAAATAATTTCTTTTTTAGAAAAACCTGTTAGAAAAAAAAGAGAAAAAGCGATAAGTAATAGTTTCATAATGTAATAAAAAGGGGGCTGGTTTCCCAACCCCCCTCTCCTTTGTCAAAATTGAGATTAAACGCCCCAATAACTGTTTAGTGCTTTACGACAAGCAAAAACGGTTTTTGCGCCTCCTTCAAGTTGACAGTTCTTAAACGCAGTTTCACCAGTTGCTGGGGAAGTATAAATCTCTACCCAACGTGGCAAACCACTTGCATCTGACTCTGCTCGAGTAATCTTACGAGCGTTCTTCATACCTACTTTTGGCACACCTTGCATCTTTGACATAAATTCTCCTATCATTATTAATTTAACAACATACTCAGCTTATCACAAAACTGATTCATATACAAGGAATTATATTCCCTTGTTCTGGAGCGGGAAGTGGGGCTCGAACCCACAACATCCAACTTGGCAAGCTGGTACTCTACCATTGAGCTACTCCCGCTAAACTCCATCATGTATATAGCTTACCAAATATTTGTGCAAAATGTAAGGAACTATATAACCCTTATTTGGTGAGGGTTTCTGTTGACAAGTACCCTCGGACTCCGCTACTTAGTTACTAAGCAGCAAGCGCATACGAATAATCGTTAGCGTTTATGGTTTGAATGATGATTAACGTGGCCAACATTCATCCACGTGCTGTCTTACACATTTCCCTCATCCTGTCGAAACCTAGTCACCCCCATATTGTTAACTTGAGGAGTCGCTGAAACCTTCCGTTATCCAATTAGTTTCTAATTGTAGTCAGCATCTAAATATTGGTGGAGGCGGGGGGAATCGAACCCCCGTCCAAAATGTTTCCATGTATAAGATTATACAGCAATTAATGCCCAGCAACTTGTCTGGGCATTTTCTCTTGATTAACTTTAACATCTCTTACTGGCATTTGAAAGTTCAAATCCAATACTTGTCCATTCTTTACTTCAACCTGTTTCTCAATAATATGTGGATTATCATATACAGGACGTTTATCAGCTGCAAATTCCTTAATGTTATATCCTTCATGCCAAACAATCATATTATACTTACCATCAGGAACATCAGTCATTTCATAATTACCATCCTTATCAGTAACAGAAAAGTATGGATGTTTTAATCCAAGCATCCAACCGTTCATATGAATATGAGTATCACATTGATACCTATTTATACCTTTCAGTCTCTTAACACGTTTAGTAGACATTCTATTCCTATCAGGTAAAGGTACATTAAATATTGTTGCACCATTAGAACCAAACGCATGAGGATTATGTAACAAGTTTTCCATATTGTACATACCAATTTTTCTAGTATTTACAAACGCAAAAACGTGTTGTTCAAAATTACACAACTGACTCTCTGGACGCTGTTTAATATCCTGTCCAGCATGAAGTGTACGTCCATTAGTAACTTTAATCTTTGCCTTTTTACTTGGTAATGCTTTTCCTACTGTAACTTTCTCAAGATAGACAGCAGTAAACTTAACACCTTTATTAGTAGGATTAATTACTAGTGCTGGGTTAACTACTTCTTGTCCACACTTATCCATATGTTTAAATACGGTAATAGGTGGCAGTTTCGGAATAGTACCCATCCATGTTACCTTACCCTTGATAGTAGAACCATTCATAACTTCGACTTCTTTATATTTAATCTTTCCTGCTTCAGCAAAATTAAATGCTACAAACATTAATCCAATAAGCAATATTGCTTGAAATAATAATTTACTCATCATCTTCTTCCTCATCTTCATTATTAATAATAACTACTGGTTGTGTAGCATACTTCATTTGTACTTCTTTAGAATAAGATACAACAGAATCATAATTTTCTTCTTTCCATCCAGTTGCACGTTTTACCTCACCTTTTGTGCCTCCACGTTTTTCATTATCAATTAATCGTTGAATAATATTTACAGGTTTACCAGTTTTAGAAACATCCCTTTGTAAATTCATAATCAAAGCGATATCTTCTTTAGTTGCTGGTTTCTTCTTACCCATATCATAAGACCGTGATATAAAAAAGTAAGGGTCTTTTGGCGGATAGTCTGGAAACGCATAACCCTTTTGAACATCCTTAAATACTTTCTTAAATCCATCACTCTGAATATAATCAACTATTTTATAGAGTTCATCTTTAGTTAATACACCACCGTGTTCATCCCTATTACCGATACCCCATTCAGGCATCAATCTAGTGAATCTACCATTGTTAGGAACTTCAAACATATCATCCCTAGTTCTAACAAGAGAATCTGCCTCATAAGATATACCAGTAATACCCTCACCAGTATAACCATGACAATGAGCACAATTCATTTCAAAGATTTGTCTACCCGATAAATCAGAACCACGTTGAATAATTTTAGAAGGTGGCAGTTGTGTAGTTGTACCATCCCACTTTAAAAGTTCATCACGTTCTTCCCAACCTTCATCCTCAACCATAGTTTCATAGTCAATCTTAATTGGTAGTTTCATTTCTTCAATAGAAGATGTTTGATATGCATATTGAATATCGCCACCATACATCTCTGCCCAATGTTTCTGACCTTTCAAGTTATTAAAGATACGATTCGTCTTAGGTTTACCAATGTTAACTGCAACTTCAAGTGCTAATGTTGGTGCAATACCAAATTCACCATCACCTTTACCTAACCACGGCACACCATCATTATCCCAATCCGCTGAACCAACTCCTATTCCAAGTTCACCACTACGATTTTCTTCGGACTGAATCATTCCTGACATCATTAAGGTTTGAACTGCCCAACGTGAAAACTTAGTGATTAATGGTTTCGTCATATGTATAGGTGTTACAAACATCATTTCTCTATATGCTCTCAATTGTGCAGCAACATCTAAAGAATGAATGATAACTGTATCTTGACCTAGAGTACTTCGGAATAATCCTGATGGTTCATCCCAATATACATCCCAAACATAATTCCAAGTTTTTCTTGCACCTTCCACATACTTAATTTCATGTGTAACTTTGTATGCTTCAAGTAATGCAAAGATACCTGTAAAGTTTGGTCTTGACTTGTTACATGGTTCAATTGGTCTATTTGTAGTAACATAATAAGACTTACAAAATTGACCTCTATCACCTTGCACCTTCAATAAAAAATCTGCATTAGTTGTAACTAAGTTTGTTGCAATTTTAGTCAACTCTGGTTCAAGATCATCCTTATCAGTACCAAGTAATGCTTGAGGATCACGCATACGATCAACATACTCTTTCAATGCAATAAGAGTCAAACCCATATCAGTTATGTTAATTACTGTATACTTTCTCTTATCCCATGTTGAAACTAGAAGATCATTTCTAGTATGCATAGCAACAATATTCTTGATAATCATATTGGCCAAATAATGCGGTACTGCACCAAGATTCTTTTCAAGAATTCCACCATCAACTGGCGGATTGTCTGTAAACATTTCAGTCATTCGATATGTTGATTGAAAGAAATGTGCGTTACCCCAAAGTAATGCAGCTTGGTCAAACAATAAACTTCTAGTATCATCAACATCAAAACCCCATTGACGTTCTGGTAAATCACCAGCAAGAAGTAAATTAGGTTCAATCCTATGTGGAAAATACTTTAGTCCATTTTTAGGATCATACGTCTTTGGATTGACACCGCCAAGTTTACCATTTTCATCTACAACTAATTGTGACTTCAATGAAAGTACTTGATTAACTCTAGTTGTTGCAAGTGCCATGCCACGGAAACCTTCTTCAGCATCATTACCAGCAAGTGTTATACGCCCAGATTGTGTAGATGGTGACTCACCAGTATGAGTTGCTTTCCACATATAATCAACCCACATAGATGCACGTTTCAACATGATACCAATACTACCCATGTCAAGAAACTTTGACATACCATCTCTATCCCAACGCCATTGGCGATTTTGTAGGAAATAACTAGGCACTCCCCACTTACCATTTTTTCCAGATTGAGGATCATTGAAAGTGTCCTCTACTGGTGTAGGTGCTACAAAATGAGGATCACCAGATTCAAATTCTAAGTATGATGGAGAACCATCATCAGGAAATCTTGGGATACCTACACGTTTCCAAACTAATGGCAAAAAATGTTGTAACAATACATCTTTGTTTGATAAACGCCGTTCACCTCTATCTCTGTGAAGTCGATTAAACTTTGATAACTCAATCGCCTTTAAAGTAAAGTAAGGGCCATTAACAAAGTTAATACCAGCATGACTAGCTGCAAACCCAAAACCCAAATTGTTTCTTGCGTTCCAATACATCTGTTGGTTAGTCATCCAAATAAACGCAGAGTTATGTGCCAACGGAAAAGCAGCTCTTACCATATTATTCAAACCAGTTTGGGACATTTCAAATTCTTCGTTAGCAGCCCATTGTTGATACTTTGGTTTGAATGTCCTATCCAGAATTTTAACCTCTGGAAGTTTACTTCTATACAAACTCAAATCAGGTTGAAATGTTCCTTCTTTAAGATGTAACTTTCTACCATCTGCTGTACTCATAATATACTCAGCACTTACTAATGATGGTATCAATAATAAAAATGTTAAAATCAATTGAATCATTATCTAATCTCCAGTTAAAAGGATACAGCAGCACCAAGATTCACAACATAACTAGGACTTGGGCCTAACTTTGGTGCATGAACTCTTTGTAAATATGTTGCAGTAAAACGAACTAAAGGATCAGGACTATAAATCAAACTAGGCCCAATTAAATTCAACCAACCCCCACGAAAATCGGGTCTTGGAGCTGCAGCACTCTGATTGGGAAATTTAAAATCCCCATCATAATGATCGTTCTCTTGCCATTTATTAATACTTGACAATTGCAAAGATACATAATCTTTATGTATCGGAACAACCGTTGATGCAAAGATAGTTGCAGTATCGCCTGGATCAACCCCTTCATGTTTCTGATTAAAACGATATGCAACTCCCCAATGAACAGCAAGTCTATCAAACTTAGTACCTTCTAGGAAACTCGGCATATCGCCTGGCAGAAATTGTCTAGTCCAGAATGATGCAACTTTAAAAGACATTTTACCAAAACCTAATTGTCGCCCTGCTGGTAATTCACCAGTATCAGTAAATCTTTTAAATGTAGGTTTCGATACTGTACCAGTAGCATCATCTTTAACAGAGATAACACCGTTATCGCCCGCTTTCATAGAACTGTCACCAGTAGGTAAATAAACACCAGCAGCAACCGCCCATCCAATAGGTTTATTCCCTTGATCCCAAATCTTCTTTTTAATCATAATGTTAATGTCCTGTAAACCTTCAGACGTTCCAGTATTATAAACGCTCTTCGCATTATTACCGACATCAGGCAGTCTAACAGGCCCACGATTAACAGAACTTTCATATGTAAGATTTAAAACAGCAGTAAAACTGTGGAAGTATTTTCTATTAAGATCAAATCCATATTTTAGGGATGATGTAAGAAAACGGCGTTGGACTTGGTTTTCTCTATGAATACCATTAATGTCTGCTTTGCCGTCTTTATACCAATCATCCTCATCAACATTAACAAATTTAAAATTTGTAGAAAAATTGAATAGCCCAGGCGGTAGAACATATGCGTGTCCACCAATCGCTGGAACTAGTAAGGGGGGAATAAAATTCTTAACTTGATCTTTAATAAGACCACGTTCTAATATTGTAAAATCTTCGTTTACACCAAGATTTAACATACGATCTTCAAAATTTTCAGTCGCAAACGCAACTGATATGCTCCACATCCAAAAGGATGCGATCAACGCAAAATGTTTCATTACTATACCTCTCAAATATTATAATACTGGTGCTCTCATTTCTTCTATTTTTTCATAAAATGAATTAATAGTTCCATTATTTTCTATATAAACATCAACATCCTCACCCGACAAACCATTTTCACTAGCATGACTTCTATCTCTTATTAATTCTTGGTCACGATTAATATAAACAACAATACCGCCACGATTTCTAATCCAAAGTGCTTCATTAGAAAAACGAACATCTGTAATCACAAAAGAAAAACCTGGCTGTCTATTAATATACATCTCAGCATTTTTTACCCATATATTAACATCCATACTTCTGGCAACATCAGTTCCTAATTGTTGATAAAGTTGTCGAGGTGATTTACCCCATGGCTCAACAACTTTCTCTTTATTGTCAATTTGTTCATCAGTAAGATTGAACATCGCCTTTGTTTAAAGGTTTTGCAAAAGAGTAATGTACAAACTGATAAGTATCTACTAAATATTTGCCAGCAGTATCTTTACCACTTCTCGCCTTACCAGCAAATCCGATAACCAACGGTTGACCATCGTTATTTGTCCAACCAAGAATAGGGAACATTATTTAGATTCTCCTTTTCGATGATCTGGGCCACGTTTGATTTCATGTTTCCATTTGTGATTTGGGTATTTTCCATCTTTATCGGCAACAGGAATATACCCTTCTAATTTATTCCGATATGACTTTGCTTCAGATTTCTTTTCAAAGAATTCCTTTCCAACCTTAAAAAGTTTCTTCATTTTTTAACTCCACTTTAATGTGTTGCTACTAACCAAACAATACCAAATGGGGCAAACATAACTGCTAGGAAATAAGTCAATACAAAAACGACTGTTAAAAGTCCTAATGTTGCTTTAAATATATGTTCCATAATTTGCTCCAATCTAATTGTTAGTATAAGAATACCAAAAATATAGTCATAATACAAGGAAAAGGTTACTCTTTATAAATCAATGACTTGTAAGTATATGATTCTAAAGGGTTTTTTGACCGTCTGAGTCGCTGTTTATGAGTTATTCTCTGCCGGCCATACTAGGGTATTCGCCAGTCAATTAAACCCTCTTAAATCGCTCTAAATTGCGTTCAAACTCTTTGAGTCTTTTCCATATAGACCGAAATTCAGTTATCATAACCCAGCGGAATAGGAAAAAAGCGAGGCCTTCATGTACCTTACCAAACGCATTACTGACTTGAACCACTATACCCAACGTAATTAACTTAGTAAATAGACCAGAACCAACTAATAGGTATGGAACTACTACCATGAATTGATTATATAAATTTATCCATCCTTCGGTATAACCATAATGCCAAAATAATCTTTGATAATTAAATCTAATACCAGTAAACAACTCAAGTATAGTATCAGGTTGTGCATAATTCTTTTTATCATCCTCTGCAAAAACTAATTCTTTTCTAAATGCAGCTTCAACTTTTTGGTTATTGTATTCAAGGCCTGGAAGTTTTGAACCAACAATCCATGTAATAATTAATCCACCAATGGATATTCCAAATGCAATCCAAACTAAACTACCTTCAAAATATCCAAAATAAGGAATAATTACTTTCTCACTTAATCCATATAACAAAGGAATAAATGCTATCAATGTCATTATAGTACGAATAAGATTAACACCAAGATTCTCAAGAATCAATACAAATCTTTTTATATCTTCCTGTATCCTTTGAGATGCACCTTCAATTTCTTCCTCAACATTTGTCCATTGAGGCATATAATGAAATGTTAAAGCTTCTCTCCATCTCAAACCATACCATCTTGTAAAGAAATCAGTAAAGGTTTGAAGAAACATAAATGGCATCGCAAGCATAAAAAATGATTTATCTGATGTCTCAAATGATATTAATTTTGTATAAAATAAATCTATACCCACTTGCGGATTATTAACATAATCAGCAGACTTTTGCATGAGATCATAGAATCCACCATACCATTCATTTATCATAACAGTAAGTGATACTTGTGCCCACATTAATATCATTATAAACGAAAGTCCACCCCATGCCCATACTCTCCATTTTTTACTACAGAAAAAAGATTTAATCATGCATAAATACCTTCTTTTGGAATTATATCATCATACCAACATTCCATTCCTGTAGATATATTGGAGCAATCAAGTCTAAGTAAAAATTCTGTTTTTGTATCTTGTCTATGTTTTTCTAAGATAAAAGTTTTTTCACATTTAGGACAATCAATCTTTCGCCGTTTTAAATGTTTTGCAACTCTTTCTGGTAGATTTATCAATTGAAAATGTTCAGATTTACCCAATGAATGATAAACATAAACATCTAATCTTTTTTGACAATAACGACAGTAAACCATTACAAGGTCATGTGGATTTACTAAAGGATTATTTTGTAAAGAATTTTTAACTTTACTACCCTTAGAAACCTTTTTGACTTTATCTTGTATTTTTATGTTTGTTTTGATTAAAACATCATCGATTTTCATAGATATATTTCCTCAAAAAAATGGAGCTACTGGAGAGATTCAAACTCCCGACCTGCTGATTACAAATCAGCTGCTCTATCAACTGAGCTACAGTAGCTTGAATGAAGTGGAGCTAGAGAGAATCGAACTCCCGACATCTGCCTTGCAAAAGCAACGCTCTCCCATCTGAGCTATAGCCCCTTTGTTTATAATTCGACTAACGGATCAGCAGATTTACTTGTACCAAGATTAAAGTTAATAATAGCTGCTACACGAATTCCACTACCAGTAAAAGTATTTGATTCGTGCCATAAATAGCCTGGATGTAATACAGACAATCCTACTTCTGGTTTGATAGCTCGTGCTTTTCTATTATACGGATATGATATAGCTGGTCTAGGATCAAGTAAAAGCATATTCCCTTGTGTTTCAAAATCCTTTGGATGTGTACTAGGTGACTTTGGTGTTTGTTTATCCATCAAAGTATTTACATCAAGTTTCGGTGCTGGTATACGAATTAAAAAATCTTCCCAATTATTGTTTTCCATACAATCTACATCAACAGTAAATTCTCCCCCGACTGTAAGATAGGTAATCACCACACCATCAAAACCATGATGGTAATGAGGATAAGTACGTTGACCCCATGTTTGAATATTACCAAAACATTTCGCCTTTATTTTCATATCCGCAACATCTGTAACACCCCACGAATTTGCAACATAATAACGAATTAATTCAGTTGTAATTTCCCGATATTGTTGAATGTGTTTATCATCATCTACAAACATATTATAATGATGTCTACTAGTATATTCACTATCTGCACCATCTGGAGTAGATGTTTGATACTTACTTTGATATGCGTGTTTAGCAATATTTTTAATTAAACCAATACGCATTTCTTCGGGCAACTTAAACCTAATCTGTCCAATACTAGTTGACCAATCTTCTTCAAAACTAAAAGCGTCCTTTAAAGGATGCTCTGAATTTTTTAAATAACAATCATTCAATTGTTTCTCCTTTAGTGATCTATTTGTGCCTTTTGTACTTTACCAGAATAATCAACCATACATGATTTCCATTCAGTACAGTTATCAATCATAGAACTACCAGCGTCCCTATGTCCATTACCAGTTCCTTTAATACCACCAAACGGTAATTGAATTTCTGCACCAATAGTTGATGCATTAATATAACACAAACCAGTTTCAATTTCATTCAATGCTCGAAATGCAAAGTTGACATCATTAGTATATACAGCTGCACTTAAACCATATTTAGTATTATTAACCATCCAGATTGCTTCATTAACATTACTAAATGTTGTTACTGCAACGACAGGGCCAAATATTTCTTCTTGCATTAACTCATCATTAATATCTATGTTGTCAAAAATAGTTGGTTCATAAAACCATCCATTACAATCTTCATTCGGTTGTCTTATATGATTTCCACCAACCAAAGGTGTATGTCCATTTATTTTTGCCTGTTCAACATATTTTATAACTTTATTTAATGCTTTTTCATTAATCAATGGCCCTACATCTGTTTTATCTTTCGTACCATCACCAAGACTTAGAGTTTTAGTTTTTGCAACTAGTTTCGCAATAAATTCTTCATGGATATCTTCATGTACCATAACTCTACTGCAAGCAGTACACCGTTGACCAGTAGTACCAAATGCTCCCCATACTACACCTTCAACTGCCAAATCAATATCAGCATCTTCCATAACAACGATTCCGTTTTTCCCACCCATTTCTAACGAATATGGTTTCATCATAGATGCACAAGTTGTTGCTACAATCTTACCTGTAGCAGTAGAACCTGTAAACGAAATCATTTTTACTTTTGGATTTACAAGTAATGGCATACCAGCAGTTACTCCATAACCAGTTACAACATTAAAGACTCCAGCGGGTAATCCTGCTTCATGGAAAACCTCTGCAAGTTTAATGACAGACCAAGGCGTATCCTCAGCAGGTTTAATAACCATTGTGTTTCCTGCTACTAATGCTGGGAATGATTTCCAAGACGGAATTGCAATCGGGAAGTTCCATGGCGTGATTGCACCAATAACACCAATCGGTTCTTTTCGGGACATACACCATTTATTTTCTAATTCTGAAGGAACAACTTCACCCGCCATTCGTCTACCTTCACCAGCTGCATAATATGCCATGTCAATTGCTTCTTGAACATCACCTCTAGTTTCTGATAAAGGTTTACCCATTTCTTGAGTCATTTGTCCAGCAATACATTCTTTATCTCTTAAAAGAATCTCTGCAGCTTTATACAGAATTTCACCACGCTTAGGTGCTGGAGTATTTTTCCACATTCTAAAAGCATCATGAGCAATCCCAACTGCTGTATCTACATCTACTGGTGCTGAATCTTGAAACTCTGAAAGAACTTTTCCTGTAGCTGGGTTTATGTTTTGGAAAGTTTTCTTAGTAACGCCCTCCATCCATACACCACCAACAAAATTTTTGTATATCATATTAATTACCATCTCTAAAATAACATCCCGCCCAATAGGAACAAGTAGTATAATTTAATGTTGCACCAGCAACCATTTTTTGTGCTACATCTTTATCCATAACATACTTCATCGATGGATTATCACCTACACATAAATCACCTGTAGCATATGTATCAATTTTACATTCCTCTAATGTTGCATATTCTGTTTTCTGTACATCTTGAACATAAGGCCCACTATCATATATCATTGGATCATATGTATAACTACCTAAGACTAAACCTAACATAATTAAAATAACAGACATAATAAACTCCTTTTTAATTCATTGAAAAACTTTCACCACATCCACACGTTGATGTAGCGTTTGGATTAATAAACTGAAACCCCTTCCCTTGTAAACCATCTTCAAAATCTAACGCCATACCTTTTAAGTATATTATACTCTTTGCATCCATAAAAACTTTATAACCTTCATAATCAAAAATTGTATCACCAGACGCCTCGGACGTAAATTGTAGATCATAAGAAAGTCCAGAACATCCACCACCCTTGACTGCTAGACGTAAACCAATATCACTAGGGAACTCACTAATTAAGTACTTCACCTGTTTACTTGCTTTTGGTGTAATGGTTACAAAATCCATACTATCTCCTTGTAATTGCTACAATCTTTCTAATCTGTTTTTCGATAACATCTTTCCTGTTAGGCCATTTAATATAAATATCATCTGGATTTTTTTGTAGATTTTTCAATAAAGGCATAATTATTTTTTCTACATTTAGTAATTCTTCTTTACGTTTCTTTTCCAGTTCTTGTATTTTAGAAGTATCACCACTTCTAACTTCTAAAAGTTTATTGATTTTTTGTTCAAGATCATTAGATATACTTGCACTTTCTTCAGCAACCTTTGATCGAACCTTTGATTCAAATTCTTCAACTTCGGCTTCATCAACTGTCGAAAAACCAAAATCAAATTCACCATAATCTTCTATATTAATGTCTTGTTTATCATTAACCATATTCTTATTCCTTCCATATATATTTTGGTATAGAACCGTTTACATCATATATATTAGAATGATCCATTAATGCTCTACGATAAGGAGTAAACTTTATACCCCTACCCCATCCTAAAAAACCCATCACTTCTCTTTTAGTTACAGAACCATTTTCTTTTATAAAATCTATTAGTTCATTTAACTTCTTAGAGAACTTCATTTGTTTGGTCTTACATATAAGAGTATTTATATACCCGCTCATTTGAGTCATTTCATGCTTGTAAACTAAATGGTCTACAATATGAGTTACGGCACTAAGACCCATTTCATCTCTATATTCTCTATCATCCAAATAAGTATTTAGCAACATAACTGCATCATGGTCATTATCAAAGAATTCTCCTTGTGGTTGCAATTCTTCATAGTAAGTGTCGTTATACATTATATAAGGAACACCGTTCATCATTCCATCTGTAGTTGCTACACTCCATCCACCATAAGTTTGTTTAGGTGAAAACCCTACCCAACATTTCTTTAAGAAATCATAATAACCTTTTTTGTCAAACTTATCAGTAATAACATAGTCTCTGTTAGGTTTCCCAAGTAAAGGTATCCATACTTTAAAATCTTGTCGAATCTTCCAGAGTTCATCCATTATTTTCATAAATGGTTCAAAGTTCTTATATGTATCTGGTCTATGATTAAATACAATAATCTTTTCTCTATCCTGTTTTATATCTTCTAATCTACAAATATCATCTTCATCAACTCCAAGATGTTGTACAGTTAAAATGTTATGTAATTTTTGAATTACATTGTCATTGAATGTATCCTTCGCTTGTTCTAACACCATATCTTTTTGATGTTGTGTATTTAAATAGCATCTTTCATACTCTAACAGTCCTGTTATATTTTGAATAAAACTATCCTTAGACCACGCAACAACTGGTTTAACATCAAACCAATGACAATAACCAAAAAATAGTGGCGTATGATGTGTAACATTATACATGGTATTTTTAAGAGCGTGAGTATGCTCTGGTAAATGAGACATCACCAAATCAAAATCCAAATCATGTGATAACATTTCCTTCATTCCACTAACATCAAAATGAGATCGCATAGTTGGCGGATATGTTGGTAAGTCAATATAGAATTGTGTTACGTTATCAAATGTAAGTGATTCCATTGGTTCAGTAAGAACCAAATAAAACCACAAGTCATCCCTTTGCTCATTCAAGAGTTTAATTTGTTTCTTAATGACTTGGATATAACTATCTTTCTCCAAATCCTCTTGAAAAGTAATATTAGGATATACTAGAATCCTAATAGTCTTTTGTGGCTTTTCATCTGTAAAGTTTAATGATGGCATTTAAACATACCTTTTTCTATAGTAGTAAGATTAGTTCCAAATAAATTACCTTCACTAAATTTCAACTTTCTTACCTTATCACTTTTACCATAATTCACAAAAAATTTATCTTCTATACGATATTTTTTTATTGATTCTTTATCCACTATGAGAAGTTTATTAAGTCTATTCGACATGAATACCATAAGGAATGGTACAGGCTCTTCTAAGAAATGACTTTTTCTTGCTAGAAAAGAGATATACTTATAATTAGCAGGCCATTCTTTATCCCATTGTTTCCATCTTTCTAAATCAATAAGTAAATGTTTTTTACCTGTTTCATCTACCAACGCAAAATCAATTCCATATTTATTGTCTGGATGATATTGCCATTTACAACCTATACCATCTGGTATGTAATTTAATAGATATTTTTGCAATTTCCTATCAGTTAGAGTATGTTGAATAAACATCCTAGCATCAGGACTATCATCAAAGTTATTCTGTCTATCAGAAAAATCACTACCCCACTCATTTATTTGTTCTTTATTTACTTGTATCATCGTATTATATCAATCTCATTCATGGTTTTTGAATTCCAAACTTCTAGTTTGGTACGAACTTTTTCCTCTCTAATCATCTTATCAAATCTTTTAGTGGCATATTTCTTCCACCACTTAATCACATTCTCTAATTCAAAACGATCAAAGTTTTCTGCCTTTTCTAACTTATCAGTATTGCCCAATAGAACTTCACGCACATTAGAGAATCCATACTCACTCATATAAAATCTTTTTTGTGTGGTAACACCAGTTGCTTCTTCCATCGACTTAACAAACATTTCATATGCTGTAGTATCATGTTCTTTTAAAGATGACTTAACTACACTAACCATTTTAGTTTGTATTTTAAGTTTACGACTTGAAGCACCTTGATGAATTAACTCCTCACCATTGTTCCTATTAGTAAACCAATCCTTTAACTCTTTATAGATATCCTCACCCAATGTTAAAAGAAACTTAGATTGAGTATCACCCTTATATCTAAGGAAAGGTTTCATACCATCATACATTGAACAACCTTTTATATTCCCATATAGTGATGTAGTTTCAAACAAACAAAACTCCGTATCATACTTAGCATCTAACATTCGTCTACTTGCATGAGAACAACATATAGCTGCAAGTAATTTTCCACCAAGATAATTAAATCCAAATGGTTGAACTGGAACGATATTGAAACCCATTATCGCTCTCTTATTGAAAATATCTAAATCTGGAGTACCATCAAGATAATCGTTTCTAGGTTTAGAATTAATTAAAGGCGAACCAAAACGAATAAAACCAACAATTGTATTAGTGTTAGTTTCTTTTATAACTATTTTTAATGTCTTGCCTGGATTTTCATCTGGTGAAAAAGATGCAGTCTTTTCCAGCATAGTATCGAAATTTACTAATGGGATTTGACATACTTGGAAGTCCATCTCCGCTGGATGCATTTTATAATCTTGAAACATTTCATCCTCAATACTACCCATGCCTGGTAGCGGTAGAGGGATGTTCTTAACTCTTTCTATTTTTCTAGCACGAAAATAATCATCAATACGTTTAAAGTTCTTAAAGTATTCAATCATCTTCATCGCAGCCCACAGAGAATCTTTTTTTTCTAAAATCATAATATAAGAATACCAAAAAAACTGTTAGAATGTAAGGAACTAGTCTTGCTGTATAATTGATGGGCTCTTTTTCATAATAGTTAACAGCTTATCCATGTACTTATCCAGTTCCTTAATAGGTTTTGTAAAGGTCTGCACTTCAGTACTATCCCGAACCGCTATCAATATCACGACTTGTTCTGGCAACGCACCAACCATCTCATAAAATGCAGCTGCATAAAACATTGTTTGAATATAGTAATCCTCAATCCAATCTTCTTTTTTTGCTCTTCGAGATGTCTTAAAATCGATTAAAGATAATACACCATTATATTCTGCTATACAATCAGCGGTGCCAGCAACTCTCAACATATCACTATGTAATGGAATTTCTAAACCGTAAATGTTGTCTATATTTCCTAATAGAAATCTAAGACGATTGAAAACTTCAATCGCTTCGGGGTTGTTACACTTCAAGGGTAAATTATATAAATATTGTTCACAAAGATCATGGACAGCAGTACCCAATTTACTTGAGTCTTTTACAATCCTATTTGCTTCATCTTCTCCTACTTTTCTTCGCCACACCTCTATTCCAGGCTTTGGTTGACTGCCTAGAATAGAGGTGATTGATGGGTATACGTTTCCATTTGGAGTTACATATACCCGCTTACCATCTCTTTCTTCACGCTGAGATGGTTCGTACCCATTTTCACTTAAATCGTTCAAATGACAAAACTCCATAATATATCTCCTTCATTTCGTAATATTACTTATTACTTCTTCCAAACAATTTATCAGCTATTCTAAACAACAATGCTTTTAATCCGAACACCACTAATAACACAACCATTAATAATTGTTGATACCACTCGGGCATCAATGCAAGATTACTCCATGCAGTAGTCATGGTATCATCCGTGACATATGGATATAACATGGTTAGTGGTATCGGTAACATTAACATCACCACTATAAATTCATCTTTCCACGATCTACTTAGTGATTCTTCTTGTATCTCATGTTGTAACTTTTTTTCTTCTATTTTGTTTTTCATCTCCTGTTATTTTGATTTGGGTTGGAGAGTCATTTCTATAGGAACAAGCATACTATTCCTAAGTATTTCTAATTGAATTACGTCACCAATATTTTTCATCTTAATAACTGATGCAAACATTCTCCATTTTACATCTTTACCATTAAGTTTTAAAATAATATCATCTTTTTCTAAGATATATGCACCTTTACCATATTGAAAGTTTTCCATGTCCTTACTTTCTACTGGACGGTATACAATACCCAAAAATGGTCTTATAATTTGTTCACCACTATACAATTTTTTAATTACTGTTTGAGCGTATGTCCCATCAACTGCAAATCCTAGTCCAATACTACCCCTACCACTATCAGTAATAATCATACTGTTAATTCCAATAACATCCCCATGAGAATCAAATAATGGGCCACCAGAGTTGCCTGGATTAACAGCTGCATCAGTTTGTATGAAAGGAACAAATGAAGGTGTTTTTGGTATAAACCTATCTAATGATGATACAATACCAGTTGTAACACTAAAAGATTGATTCATTGGTGAACCAATTGCAATTACATCATCACCTAATTCTGGTTTATCTCCCCATGTTAAAAAAGGAAATACTTTATTATGCTTATTAATAATTCCTAATAACGCTATATCAGAATCTTCATCATAATTTATTAATTCAGCTTCATGTACTTCTTCATTGTGAAAAATAAGTGTTATTTTTTTACAATTAGTAATACAATTATTTACTACATGAGCATTAGTTATAACATACCCATCACTACTAACAACAAATCCAGAACCTACATGAGTTGGTTCATCTTTTGGATTTTTGCCTTTTTGCAAAGGCGGACGTTGTTGTTGATTTTGGTTTGGGCGTTCTCTAAACCTAAAACCACCCTTATTATTTTCTCTGTCACCACCTGTAAGATTATCTAAATTAGTTGTGTCTTTTTCTGAAATAACTTCAACTACTGATTGTAGAACTTTTTCAACTACACTTGTTTTATATGTATGATCTGCATATCCAATATCAGCTGTACCCAAAGTTAGTAAGATAATTGATAAACATAATATTTTTATCTTATTTGATAACATTTTAAGCTCCTTTAAATCTCGATTTATTATACCGAGGCTTATTTTATTAGTTTTTTGGGATAAACAATTCGATATGATTGCCTCCAATGATACAAGAGAGATTTCCTTTTGTATAGTTAAAAATAATAGCCCATTGTTTATTATTAGGATTCATAAGTATTTTCATAGATAGTAACATCCTATGTTTGTCATCATTGATGACACCACTTGCAGCTAACCCCAACATATAATCGTTTTCCGCCATGTCCATAATAAATTCTGGTGTATTACAATACAATAAAATTTCACTTAATGGTACTGTTTGTGGAGTTTCTGTAATTGGTTTATTACCTAAAATAAATAATAAACACAAGCCAATAAATATTAATTGCTTCATTCTTTATCTAACCTCGAATTTTGAATCTGTATGATTCTTCTTAATTCTTGTCATCACATCTGTAAAATCAGACGTAGGTTTTAACCTACCCTTTGTTGATTCCAACCTTCCTATATCAACAATTCTAGCAGAACCTACAATACGAATGATACTACCATTCTCTTTACAACTAGGACAAGGATTGTTTAAAGGGACATCAATGTTTGCGATTGTTTGCAATTCATCGAATATATGTTTACACGATTCACATTCAAATATATATTCTGGCATTATATACTAACTCCTAAAGGTATTTCAAATTGAGAAAATCTTTTTTTCCACTTCATAAATGATTGACCATGATCCACTTTACCAGTTTCCATCCACTGCCATTGATGTATCATTTCATGTGCCAAAGTATATATAAAGTATGTTTTATTCATAAATGATTGTGAAATGGATAATTCACCAAATAGATATCCATTCTTACAACGTCCTGTATACTCAGCATGACAGTCGTGTTTTCTTTTTATTTCAATTATCTTAAAAGGATGTATGGCATTATTAAATACTTCTTCATTTAAAATATTATGCCATCTTGTGACTAAATGTTTAGACGGAGTTAAGGGTTCACATTTATTTATATGACCACGAATTGTCTTAATAACAATATTATCCTTTTTGATATACATCCTATCGAAAAGCTACTGGGTATCCGCTGTGTTTCCTTTGTAACTTAACTGGTTCTGCTACCTTATCTTCCACTTTAACCTTCGCAACTGAAAAATCTCTTTCAACATCATATGGACTAGTCATAGACATTTCTAGAAATTTTCCTTCATACATAAAACCATTCCACTTTAATTGAAAGTGATGATCTACACCATCATCATCAAGTTCAACCTTGATATATTTTTGATGGAAACATTCAACTACAGTAGCATCTTTTTGAACTGTCTTTTTTTTACTAACCTTGATATTTAATACAGTTTTTATCTCGACACTCATTTTTACACCTTTTGATATAAGTTAGGGAAAACTTCTAATACTAACTTTGAAGTTAATCCCTTTACTTTAAGTTTCTTTTTTAACATACCAGCAAAAATCTTGGATTCGTCTTGATGCATTACTTCTAACATTTGTACTAGTAAGTCAGAGGATTGTTTTGCTCTCAATGGTTTTGATCTATCATGCCCCTCAACAAAAATAGAACACTTTGGTACTGCCCCAAATAAACTTACATCCACTAAATCTAATGGTCTATCAGTAACAGGGATATATGGCGGTATCTTTTTTACAGTCCATTGAATAGAAGGATCAAATGTTCCTTGTAAAACAAATTTAAAAACCTTATTATCTTTACAAGATTCTAGTATTTCCTTTTTTTTCTTCCTATTTTTTGCGTTATCAATCCTATGAAAAATTTCAGATATATATTCAGTCATAAAACAAAGTCCCCCTTATGCTCCATTAAATAGTTTAATTTATTCTTAACAAAATAACTGGTAAATCGGCCAGGCATTTCATTATTCTTTTTTGTTTTATTATATTCACTCAAGATAGTATCAGAAATATCTTTAGGAATATAATCAAAATCAATTAACATTTGATTCCGTTTCCATCTAGGATCAACATGAGTCATATCAGGTTCATTCATCCAAATCGCAATTTTCTTTTTTGAGATCGGTTTCTGCCTCACACCTTCAAGAATACAATCATCATCTGAAAGAATATTAGGAATACCATCACCTTTATCGCCACGAATTATGTGTTCCTTTAAGTATTTATAAGGGTCAGGCGTAACTACCATCTTTTTTTGTATAGGAGAATATTGTTTTATGTATTTAAATTTATGTAATTGAGAAAAGTCTTTATCACTTGAGATAATGATGCTATTTTCCTCTATATTTTTACACAAAACACCGATAACATCATCGCCTTCAGCATGAGGGACGGATATAACTTTATAAGGGAAATATTCGTCAATTTCCTCTATAATTTTATTAATTATAGAGAATAATGCTTTCCAATCCATGCCACCTTTTTTTTCTTGTTTTTCTCTTACTTTCTTTCTATTAGCCTTATAATACTTAAATTGCTCTTTTCTCCAGCTAGATAAAAAATCAGTACAAATAACAATTTCACCATATTTTGAACGATATTTCACCCGATAATTACGAATACTATTCAACACTAGATGTCGAATAAATTCTTCGGAAACGGTATCTTGATCGGAAGTCTTATGAGCAATCATAATACTACCAATAATAATATTTGAAAAATCTAAAAGTATCATATCATATCCTTCAGCACTTCGTACTCTTTAATAGAATCCACACGAAAACTTCTCCAGCCACCTTTATCAATATCCCAAACAGAAACAGTATCTTGATTTGTTTTTTTATCAGATTTCGTAATAGTTGGTTCTGGCAAAATAGATTCATGTAGAGTACAATGCATTATACGTTCATCACCATTAACTTTAGTAAATACTACTTTCATTAGATTTTTCTTTAATCCTTCAACCAACACATCCCGCTTCGTCATCATAATTCTCCTCATTTTTAGATATATAATCAGTATGTTTTACTATCTTAATATCAGAGTACTTCTCTAATAAATCCAACCCATCACTACTTTTATATCGGTGTTCAAAATAAAACTCCTTAATACCAGATTGCA
>LWDU01032262.1_pt2 | contig 21415 bp, 20 predicted proteins | sample 727161 | NCBI WGS metagenome assembly LWDU01 (sample SAMN04566230, study PRJNA314399) | hydrothermal vent metagenome | isolation source: deep sea hydrothermal plume seawater | place: Mexico: Gulf of California, Guaymas Basin | collected 2004-07-11
CTTGGGTTCGCACTTCCTTTTTTCTAAATATAATTGTACTCAGTCCAGTACTCACCCTCAGCCTGTGCCCAATAATTTTATTGAATAGTTATGTTATGTAATTTGAGTGTATTGGGTTTCAATGACTTAATTTGATATGACTGAGTGGCCATCCTATTCCCGTTAGGGAAGTACCAATCTGATTGGAGGACCAAAACATGCCCTCATTAAATTCCAATATTGGCGAAGTTGGCCGCGGATTTGCTGCTTTTTTGGCACCTCCACCCGAAGGAACTGTTCGATTTTCGGTCGGCCAACCTAATTTCCGCACCCCTGATGTGATAGTTGATTGTGCTAAGGCCGCGTTAGATGAAGGCCAACATGGCTATACTCGGTCTCAAGGTAGTGAGAAAATTTGTTCGGCTGTCGCCACCCATCTTGAAAAATATGATATTTCGACCGATGCAAATGATGTTGTAATCACCCCCGGATGCAAACAAGCGTTGCTTTATGCGATGATGTCTTGTTTGAATCCCGGCGATGAGGTTTTGTTGCTGGCACCTGCTTGGCCATCTTATGATGGGATGTTGAAATTGATAGGTGCAGTCCCAATACACGTTCCTGTCAGCCGGGACAATTACCATCCACGAATGGATTTACTCGAAGCGGCGGTTACGCCAAAAACAAAAGCAATTCTCATCAATTCTCCCAATAATCCAACCGGCGCGGTTTATTTCCCTGAAGAAATCGCCGCGATTACGGCTTTAGCAGTTGAATATGACATGTGGATTTTCGATGATATGATCTATTCGGACCTGGTTTATTCGAACCACACCTACGTCTCACCGGCTACTTTCCCGGGCGGGATTGAGCGAACTTTAACCATCGGTGGATGGTCGAAGATTTGGGCGATGACAGGCTGGAGATTAGGCTGGATCACCGGTCCCTCTGCAGTCATGGAGGCGGTAAAAACTTGCCAGGCGAGTTCTGCTAGCCACGTTCCTACCTTTTTGATGGATGCAGGAGTGGTAGCATTGGGATTGGCCGAAGAACCAAAAAAATTCCTAGAAGATTTTAGCGAACGAAGAGATATCTTCCACGCTTTACTCGAGGAGATCCCCGGAATAAATGCTCCAAAACCAGAAGGCGCGTTTTACATTTTAGCCGACATTACCGAAACCGGAATGGACGATATAGAATTTGCAACCAAAGCGCTCGAAATAGCAAATGTTCAAGTGATCCCCGGCTCATTGATGCCGGGCGGTGAAGGTTTGATCAGAATGAGCTATGGCACCGATTTAGAACAGATTTACGAAGGTTGTAAACGGCTCAAGACTTGGCTTCAGGGCTGATTTTGTACACCGCGCCACTATGGTCAAATGTACCATAGTATAGATTTCCATCAGGGCCTGCGGTTATCGGTAGTGGGGTTCCAACATCTGAAGCAAAAACGGTCACTTCACCGACCCATCCTCCACTAGTATTGGTAAAATCGATTCTTACGATTTGATGGCCACGCGGAATTAATGTTGCCCATGAGCCGTATACAGTTCCATAAATGGTATGATTATCACCAGGAAAATTTGCAGGCCTTGTCGTCAATCCGTTGAGAGAAGTATGGGGGGTCCACCAAGCGATTGGTGCTTCTGTTCCATCAGGATTGGGATCTTCTGGCGATTCGACTAGCCAGCCATAATCCGCGCCTTCGACCAAGAGGTTTACCTCTTCTACCGGGAAGCCGTCACCCATTGCATCTTGACCATTATCGCTGAATAAATACCCTATATCATCGATCCAAATTCCATCAAAGGAATTCCTAACCCCGCTGGCAAGCACGCCGTGGTCACCGGTTTGTACATCGACCCAAAGCAACGCAGCATTGTGTTCATCTGCTTCGTCGCAGAGGTTACAAGTACTGCCAGCGTGCCAAATCAAAGTACCGTTTGGCAGCAGGTTTACGGCATTGGTTTGATGGTTGCCCGATTTTATCCCATCGACTAAAACCGTTTTATTGCTGAGATCTAAATCGTATCGGGTCAAACTTCCTTTTTCGGAAACCACCATGTATTCATCGGTGAAAACCAAGCCATGCGGGTAGTTGAGTCCGTCGAGAATTACCTCGCCATCGACCGTGATAATCCGGCCTCCGTCCCGGTCGCATACCAATAATTCGTCTTGGTGGAAAACCAAACAGGTTGGACCGCCCAAACCGGAGGCGATCTCTTCGACCTCGAATCCAGCGATTGGGTCCGCGACCATAACGCCGGCGTACGGGTAAATTTCCCGGGCCATTATCAAGAAGATTAATCCGATGACGGCCGGCAAAATATCCCGGCGAACTTTCATAGTCAAAGCCTCAGAAAGGGGAGCGGTATTCGCTAACTTCAGAGCTGATTCTCAACAATTGATTATACTTTGCAACCCGGTCGGACCGGGCTGGTGCGCCGGTCTTAATCTGACCGGCACGTGTTCCGACCGCCAAGTCGGCAATGGTCGTATCCTCGGTTTCTCCAGAGCGGTGACTAACCACTGAATTGAAGCCATGCGAGTTGGCTAATTCCATAGTTTCCAAGGTTTCGGTAATGGTTCCAACCTGGTTGACTTTCACCAAAATCGCATTTGCAGCTTTCGATTCGATCCCCATGGCTAATCTTTCGGCTTGAGTCACGAATAAATCATCTCCGACCAACTGAACCTTATCACCAATATCTCGCATGCAATGGGACCAAGAACGCCAATCGTCCTCGCCAAAGCCATCCTCTATCGATAAAAGTGGATATTCATCAACCCATGTGGCATAAATATCCGAAAGTTCTTCGCCGGTTAAGTCCTTACCATCTATATGATACCGGTCTTCAGAGAAAAATTCAGTTGAAGCTACGTCCAAAGCGATACCGATTTCATCGGTGCTATAGCCTGCGCCCTCGATTGCTCTAACCATATATTTGAGGCCGGTTTCATTGGTTGGTAGATTTGGAGCAAAACCTCCTTCGTCGCCCACTCCGCCAAGGAGTCCATCGGTTTTGAGTTCCTGTTTGAGTGCGTGATAACATTCAACTCCGGCTCTAAGCGCCTCAGGGAATGTGTCGAATCCGTGAGGCATTACCATAAATTCTTGAACGTCTACATTTGATGCTGCATGAGCACCACCATTGAGAATATTTAGCATTGGAACTGGCATTTGACCACCAGCAACCCCGCCGATATACCTCCAAAGAGGGAGTTCGTGAAGGGCTGCTCCTGCGTGAAGACAAGCCATCGAAACTCCGAGCATTGCATTCGCACCTAGGTTAGCCTTGTTGGGAGTGCCATCGAGTTCGATCATAATCTCGTCAATGGCCTTTTGGTCGTCGACAGGCATGCCGATCAAGGCTTCTTGGATTGGTTCGAGGACATTGTCGATCGCATCTTCAACTCCTCTTCCGAGCCAACGATTCATATTGCCATCACGTAATTCTATCGCTTCATGAGCGCCTGTCGATGCCCCGCTTGGAACGATAGACCGGCCAAATAAAACCCCGCCAACATAGCAATCTACCTCAACGGTCGGGTTACCACGACTGTCAAGGACCATTCGAGCATCTAAACCGGAAATGATGTCAGACATGTAAGTGCCTCTAATCTCAGGGGAAGCGGTCTCTGTCTTTGAATGAAACCCACGAATCTCAGGCTTTGTTAAGCCATCTCATCCAATTTGCAATCGCCGATTGAACTTCTGGAATTTGGTGGGCTTCGATACAATCTCTAGTCCAACACAATTGTTCTTGTTCTGGAGTAACTGAAAATAATTCCCCTTTGAATAGTAATTCGGGATCTTTTGGGTCGATTTGCTTGCGCCGGTCTTCGATAAAACAATGGATCAGGCTTCTTGGATAATGGCGAATGATTCCAAGTAATGGTGAGCAAAACACCAATGAAGAATTCAAGAAAATCAACGACTCCCCTGATGTTTCATCAACCTCGTGCCCTTCGATTTTACAACCGTCCAGCATCGCAGCAACATCCAATTGATACCAATCGTGAAATGTATTGCACATCTCAAGATTTACCACATCGTCGAGAAATGCTTGAACCGCTGCCATCGACGCTGATTCTTGAGGGCTCATCATTCATCCTGACCCGCTGGGGTCTTTTGAAGGCGATGGTGCAGTTAAATGGATAAATGCTCTGTGAAAACATTGATAATGGCGAAGTCTTTTGCTATTAAATCGGCAATATTGTTAATTCCGCATATCGGAAAGAGTCATTTACAATAATACAATAAAAATGGGATATCTTTATTGAAATCGGGGGTTTGGGCACCTTCATATACGGAAAGCGGTACGGCCGCTCATGGCTCGTATCGCTGAGATAGACCGCACCATCCTCGCCGAACTTCGCAAAAATGGCAGAATGTCTTTTGTCGACCTCGCAAAGCTTGTCAGCGCAAGTGAGAGGACCGTTAGAACCCATGTTCGAAGAATGGAAGAACAGGGGACAATCCGTGGCTATACCGTCAGAGAAGGCGGGGTTGGATTAACTGCATTGATCCGAATCAAGGTCAGCCCAGGGGCTGAAATTGGCAGCTTTGCTGGCGAGATTACCGGGTGGGACGGTGTTGAAATCGTCTACGAGGTTTCTGGTGAAGCAGATTTGATCGCTTTGGTTCATGTCGACGATACCATGGCTCTTCGCTCCCTTCTCGATAAGATGTGGATGGCAGCACCATCCGACATCGCTTCTACTACCACAGAGTTGGTTTTAGAGCAATATTGACTTCACTTTATTGAGGGTCAAGGTTATTCGCAATGGTAGATTCGAACTCGTTATGCGAACTGGTGCTATACTAGCCACCCTCCTGATTATCACCGGTAGTTTGGCCGGTTGTTTCCAAGAGGATGTCCCTGTTGCCCCACCGGTTGAAGAGGAGGCTCCCACCGGCGTTTTCGTCACCGGTCCTGATGGTTTGCCGGTAAATGTTCCAGCGATTCCAATGACTTTCCAGTTCAGCGATGTTGGAGAAACCGGCCCTGAACCAAGCATCGGTATCACATCGAGTGGTTGTGTTTTCTTTATTGCGATGGAGAAGGTTATGCGCTCATGTGATTATGGCGCATCTTGGGTTAATTCCGCAGATATTGCTTCTGCCCCTTCGACCAGCGACCCATATGGGTGGGTCGACCCGATTACAGACCGAATTTTCAATGTTCAAATGGTTGGTTTAGCAACCACTTGGATCGCATTTAGTGATGATGACGGCGAGACTTGGGTCGGTAACCCACACGACTCCGGCCCTGTGCCATTAAACGACCACATCAAGTTGGGGTCGGGTCCTTGGACCGATGATGGCTATGGCGTGCCTGGCCAAATGAGTCCTGCTTACGAAGAAGCGGTTTATTTCTGCTACAACAAATTGGCTGGAATTTTTTGCTATACAAGTTTTGATGGCGGCGCCTCTTTTGATATCGGCGGCCAAATCTATGGCCTGGCCACCACAAACGGCGGCTTACACGGAGCGATTACCACCGCTCCGGATGGCACGGTCTATGTAACTCCAAGGGTTGCAACACCAACCGTTATCCTTTCCAAAGATAACGGATTTTCTTGGGAAACCAGAACTATGGGTGAGGACGTCAACACCCCTAACCCTCGGAAAAATACCGAGGTTGGAACCGATACTGAATCCAATGCGTACCATATTTGGACCGGCGCAGATTCCGGGGTTTACATGTCTCGCAGCACCGACTCTGGCGATTCTTGGGAGCAGGAAAGCATCAGGATTAGCCCGGTCGAAGTAATCTCATCTACCTTCCCTCAAATCGATGCTGGAGATCCTGGTCGAATCGCTATCACTTATCTTGGTAGCGAAGACTCGGACGCACTAGGTCAACCTGGGCTCGATGGAGGAGAATGGGGTGGTAACCCTCATTACGCAACTGCAAATGTTAGCTATTATCTCTATGTAACTTACAGTTTGAACGCTCTCGATGAAAATCCAGTTTTCCACACCTATCGGGTATCGACCGACCCGGTTCAAATTGGCGCAATCTGTCTCAATAGCGGTGATTGTAGAGATATAGGTGGTTCCAATCGAAACCTTTTGGATTTCAATGATTTGCACATCGACCGTGATGGCCGGGTATACGTTGCATTCGCTGACGGCTGTACCGGAGATTGTGCAACTATGGAAGACCCTCAACCCGAAGACTCTCGCAGTCGTCTCGGCTCGGTTTACTACCTTGCTACAGGACCTAGTTTGTACGTTGGCCAGCCTGAACTCGAAGCATTATTGTGAACTCAAGCATTATCGGTTTTAGAATCGAAAATCGAAGAATCGTCTTTGAAGGTTTTGAATTCCAAATGGTTTCCACTGGGATCTTTGATTAAAAAGGTCATCTGCTCACTAGGTAAGCCTTCATGGCGAGTATAAGGTCCAATCATGAAATCTATTGTAACCAGTTTCGCTTTGAGCATATGCCATTCATCCCATTCCATAACCAAACCAAAATGGAGTGCGGGGGCAGTTTTTCCGTCAGGGGGATCGGTTGCAATCGCTGGCATCTTTTCAACCAATTGAGCTAACGAACGATTTTTCTGAGATTCTTCCGGTGGTACAACCGAGAACTTCGGTGTAGAATTTAATCGATTCCTCGATATTATTTACTAGGAAACCCAAATGGAATGGCCTCAGTTTTTTGGGGGGAGAATAATCGATGCCGCAGGTCTTGCAGACATCGTTCTCATCCCAATCACATTGGCGCCGACAGCCCGTCATTTCAAAACCTCAGTTTTTCCATTTCACCGAGCAACCGATAGATTCGGTTCGGTTGATCGTCGGTTGGCTGCCTAGCGATAAAGCGTCCATTGCATCATCTAATTCGCTGGTTGTCGCATCGTTTGGATTACGAGGTGAATCGTCGAGACGGCCGCGATAAACCACGACTCCATTCGAATTTATTAGATAAAATTCAGGGGTTCTCAATGCTCCCCAAGCACTTGCAACCGCTTGAGATTCATCGTAAAGATAAGGATAAGGCATGCCTTTTACAGCCCTTTTTTGCATATTTTCAAACGAATCGTCTGGATAATTATCAGCATCGTTAGAATTTATTCCGACAAAGCCCATCCCTAATTGCTTAGCCTTGTTGGCCGCTTTATCGATACGGCTGATATTGCCAATAACATATGGACAATGATTGCATTCAAACACTACAACCGCGCCGTTAGCACTCATTATTTCATCCAATGAGAGCATTCCTTCTCCATTCGCATTTGCCAAGCGAAAACCGCTGACCTCATCCCCAGGCTCATATCCCATGGTTAGCCGAAGTGGGCTCAGCCATATCACATAGTCGCTATCGCCATCTCGCACTCTTCGAGGCGGCGGCGGGCTACTGCGTTATCGGCGTCTATCGAAAGAACGCCTCTCCAAGCCCCGAGGGCTTGGTCGAATCTATTTCCACCATGATGGATTGCAGCAATATGTAATCGAGCATCCAAATGGTCGCCATTACATCTAACCGCGGCTTCGAAATCTGCCAATGCTGAATCTTCACGGCCCCAATCGAGATAGAGCAGGCCACGCTGATGCCAAGCATCGGTATGGTTCGGTTCTAAGCGCAAGGCTTCGTTGAGTGGAGCTTCGGCTTTTTCGGGCCTTTCCATGGCGATATAACATGCTGCTAATTGGGTCAATGCATGGTGGTGATGTGGCGCGGTAGCGACGATTTCCTCAAGGTCATCTCGAGCATGAGTCCATTGGGATTGCATCATATTTGCTTCTGCTCGACGCAGTTTTGCTAATCCTAATCCGGGTGCGATTTCAAGCAGGGTATTCGCATCGTCCAAAGCCGCCTGAGCATTATTTAGACCCATGTGTAAACTGCAACGATTGAGTCGGGCTCTGACGTGGAGATGGTCGGATTCTAGTGCTTCATTAAAGTGGGTTAATGCGTTTTTTAGGTGGCCTTTTCTTGCTGCGATATTGCCTCGAACATAGGACATGATCGCTCCTTCTCCTCTGATCGATGCCGCATCGATATGCTGGGTTGCTAGTTCAAGGTCGCCCTTATCGAGTGCTAAGAGGGCGGATTCTGCCGCTGCACTCGGGTCTTCATCATCCATCAATCGGCGAGCGCGGGTAAGTGTTTCTTCGGCTTTTTCGGTTTGGCCCAACAGTCGTTGAACCCGTGCCAATCCTAGCCAAGCGATACCAGACTCTCTATCGATTGCCAATGCTTCCTCAAATGAGGTCGCGGCATCGGCCAATAGAGATTGGTCGGTGATTCCTGAACCGTCCCTCAGGTGGTCTGCTTTTGCGAGATTCATTCTGCCTTCAACTACGAAAATATCTGCATGTATCACCGTTTCAGGGGTTGCGTTGAGAATATTCCACGCCTCGGTATGGCGCCCTTCCATCAATCTTCGACCGACTATTGCCGCTCGTAATTGGCCATCGTTCGGATTTCGACCAAGGCTCTTTTCCAAAGCGATATCGGATTTTTCAATCTCGCCAGCCGCTTCGAGTAAATCGGACTTTAACATGATCAATTCACAGCCTCCAGCATCGAGGGCAACCGCGTGAATCGCAGCTTTGAGTGCTTCGGATGAACGACCATGGCTTTGAGAGAGAATGTTTGCTCTAATCGCCCAAGCATTACCGTTTTGTCGGTCTAATTCCAAACAGTTATCGGCGCTTTCAAGTGCTTTCGGCATCTCATTAAGTGCGAATAGAATCTCTCCTCTCTTGCACCAATCATCACTGCGTGATGGGTCCTCAGCCAAAGCGCTTTCAATCGCTTCGAGTGCTTCGGATCGAGCACCAGCTCGGTCTCGTAATCCGGAAAGAAGTGAACGGTCTGCTGCGGTATCCAATCCAAGTGCTTCCAATCTCTTGACGTCTTTTTCTGCGCCATGGTCGCCAAGATTCGCCAAAAGATGAGCGTGTGAACGTAATAATTCTGGATTGTCTGGATTGAGTAATAATCTCGCTTCAAGCCAATGTCTTTGTTGAATTATATCACCAGATAAAATCGAACAATGCTCTAAAATCGAGAGGGTTAAATCATCACCTGGGAGGTCTTGATAGGATTGAAACAATAATTCTTGAGCCCGTATTATTCGGCCTGTTTCCAGTGCGATCAAAGCAACTTTTCTAGAATCGATTGGATTGAGTGTACTCATATCATCGATTGTTTCAATCAAAGAGATGACGAGTTTGGCAGGACCTGCGTCCATCAATGGTGAGGTTTTGTGATCTGCATCGATTTCGATGCTGGCGATTAGGGTTTCCAATGCAGCTAAAGAATCAGAATCGCCGTTTAGTGCTTCGAATGCTAAAATCGTCCCGTCGAGTTGAGGATGAGCAGCCCTCACCCCTTCAAATCCTGTGACCAATTTGTTAATACTGCCATCTATTGCATCGATTCTTTTTCCCATCAATGCTGAAGTCGATGCTTGAGCCTCTTGCAATAGGACCATTCCATCGCTCAATTCTTCCATCGCGGCATTGGTATGACTAAGCCACCAGCCCAAGCCTCCGCCTGCTGCGAATATTCCAAGGCCAATCGATACGGATATCGGGTCCATCACTTCCTAGCCGTTTGCCTGAGACTATATGCTCTTGGGCACCCTACGGGTGCGATGATGCGATTCGGCGCCTTGGGACAATCGGCCGAACCAGCACAAAAACATCATTGATTTTAGGTGACTTTCAAATGGTTGACCAAGTAGTGACGGGTAAGGTGGCTTTGATGTCTGAGGAAATCTGGTGGGCTCAGCGCGTTAAAGCGTGGGCTGACGAAGGATTCGATGTTGATGCCGTAATCGCAAGTTTAACCGAAGAAACTGCTCTTGCTAGTGAATTATTATTACAATATGAAGCCATGGTTGGGCGCAATCGAAATCTTCGAAGAAGAGTTATCGATTCTCCACTTACAAACGACGAAAGAGCATGGTGGTTAGAACGTTTAGATGTGCTTAGCAAAACCGAAAGCATAGCCGAGGAATGGAATAAAAATGCTAATTTGTATTTTCCATGGGAGCCGCTTATTTATCGTCATAAAGAAGAGTGGAGAGAAGCCGGTAATTCGACCCAATTACGTTCTTTAGAAAAAAGGCTCAACCATCTAGACTCATCGAGTATTCCGGCAACTGAACCGCTACTAATTTTATTCGGAGATCCTACTGCGGAGAACGCCATCTCGAATTTGATCGCCGAGATAGAACTGGAAGAATCGAGAAGAAGGTCGGTCATCAAAGACATGGTCGAATTATTGAATCGCGATAATATCGATGGCTCTCAAGCCTTAGAGATGGATATTTCAACTGGTCTAGAATACCTTTCGAAGCTGCAAAACGCCGCTGATTTAGTTCGATCAAATCGGCTCAAAATAGAGGCGGAAATTCGCCCCTTTGATTCGGAATTGGCTGGAAAAATGATTTCGAAAGATTCGATAGAAAGCTCTGAACAAATTGAAGCGGTTTCAAGTAATTTCCGCAGCAGGCTTTCAACTCTGAATCAAAATATAGGTCAATGGCGAAATAAAGGAATAAATTTTCCGCATTCCGATTTGGTCAAACCAGGCGAATTGCTCGATTGGGAAGCCGGTTTAGAGGAATTGGAAAATATAATCGAAATCCACCTTCAAGCCTTGCAGCGATTGAATGATTTCAAAACCCTTTGGCCAAACTCTGTCGATGAAGACGAATTATCGGGTAATTTAGATCGCACCGAGGAGTTGATCGATTTGGTCGATTCACTCGAGCAAGAATGGCGCCGGCTGGAATTGGATGGAATGGAAACTCTTGACACTTGGGAAATACGTGGCTTTGCAGTCGATCAATGGCGTCAAAGATTTAGCGAAGAACCCCGAAGCGCTTTTGCCTGGTTAAATGCAGAATTGCCGAGATATGAACGTGCCTTCATCATGGTTAACCAATTATCAAATCTAGATTCATCGGTTGAAAATAAGGACGAAGTCGAACGTAGAATTGCAATATTAAAAGAATATGAAAAGGACGACGACCTTCTCGAAGAGATGGAGGATTGGATAGATATTCAAACTCGAAGAGGTGCTCGTCATCGCGCTATGCTCGAACTGGAATGGATGGACTCATTAGCCAAAGGTTTGGTCGACGATGAAAATACCGCTGGATTAAATCTCGCTCAATTTGAGGATTTATTGGCGAATTCGAAACCTCGTCAATCCATCCCAATCGATAGATTGGCCTCGGGAATTATAGAGGAAATCGAAGATTGGAAACAAAATGGATTCTCGGTAGAGGTTATTTTGGCCGACCTAGAACAAAATCCGATGACTATAGCTCTGCGCATGTCAAATATGCGCCAAGGAATCGATGAGCACGAAAGGTTGAGAGAACGTTTAGAATCTATCGATTGGAGGAGAGATCCTGAATTATCAGTCGCAATCAACCTTGAACTAAGTCGCCCTGACCGCTTGGCAGCCCTTGCAACAAGCATTCCACAATTAATTCAAGATTTGGCAAAAAACCAAATCGCCGATGAACACTTCAAATTCATTGCGTGGAGGCCTAGAAAACAAAACCTCCCAATACTGATGCCGATTGCTCAAACGACCGAGGACGATGCAATGGAAGCCATCTTAGAGGAGATGGAAACTCAATCAGAACCGGAAATTGAACCTGAAATTGAAACGGAAACAGCACCGGAACCTGAAATTGAAACGGAAACGGCACCTGAACCTGAAATTGAAACGGAAACAGCACCTGTACCACTAAACAAAGAAGAACCAAAAGTTTTCAAACCTGTAAAGGGAGTGGATGGTTTTGATGAACTGCTGGAAATTTTAGGTCTTGAAAGCGAAGAAGACGTTCGTCGAAGCCTAGCTTCTCACGTAGGATTAGAACCTAGGGATATGCGGGTTGATCGTTTATTGCGATTAGCGCTAAGATTGATGCCAAAGGATGATGAAAACGATGAGGTGAGATTCGCCTTGATCGATGACTTGGCCTCCATGGCTGAAAAATTAACAACCTGGACAAGAATTAGGCTTGAAGCGCGCCATAGTTCGGGGACGGAAAATCTTCTCGAAGATTCATTAAAATTAGGTTTAGCGTTGCAAAGAATACCTGGCCCGGGGACTGCGATTCCGCTCGAAGCCGATGAATTAGATTTACCGGGATTCGATGATTTACCCGGTCTCAAACACGCGGTTCAAAATCTTGGAACTCGGATTTTACTCAGTCGTTCCGGTGGAGTAAATTAATCCATTAAGTCGCCCATTAATCCGTCTTTTTCATCGGTTGAGAGATTTTCTTCCCTAGGCCCTGCTTGAACGACCATCGGCGGAGGCGGCGGTAAAACCGCTGGTGTTGGTGTCATCATCGGTTGTGCCATCGTTGGAGGCGGTGGAGGCATCATCGCTGGCAGACCTTGAGCCATTGGTGGCGGTGGTGGCATCATTGTTGATGCCGGTGGTGCCGCGATAGGTGGTAAAGTCGGCGGTGGTGGTAATGTAACCGGAGAAGGCGGTGGTGTAGCAACCGGAGCAACCGTAGGAGGTGGTGGCTGTACAGCTGGAGCGGCTGCAGGAGGCGGCGGTATAGCAACCGGAGCAACCGCAGCAGGTGGAGGCGCAGGTTCTGATGCAGGAGTTGGCGCTGCAACTTGTGCTGGCGCTGGTACCGCTACAGGTTCAGGTTGAGGTTCGGGCTTTGGTTCAGGAGCCTTCGCTAATTCTTTTTGTTCCTCTTCGGCATTTGTACGGAATCTTTCAGCGATTAATCCCGCCCGATTGTCTATTTTATCGGTGTCCAAATCCTCGCCGCGCAATACCGCTATCATCGCTTCATCGACCAAATCCATCGAGAGGTTGGTCAATTCTCGATTTGAGCGCCAGCGGTTGATCATGAATGAATGGTCGCCTGAATTTGTTGAGATAACGAATCGCTCAGGATCCATCAACTGGGCCAGGGCTAATAGTGATCCAATAATGAAAACGAGGCTGAATAATGGACTGATTGCAAATGTTGATATTAAGCCTGCGCCGGCTAATACCCACCAAATTCCGCGCATATCATCGAGCCAATCCATTCGCTGGTGGCTGAATCCAGTATATGCGTCTCTCCTGGTTGCCAAAAGGTCGCTGACTGATGGAATCGCTCCTCTCCGCTCTATCTTTACTACTCGAATTAGATCATCATCGCAAAGAATGGAAAGAGTATTATCACCGCATGATGATTCTTTTAGAACAAATTCGCCCATGTCTGTACCTGAACGTACGCCATTTGCCCGCATCCTTGGCGGGCCATCCAATAATGATTGAAGGGTGCCAGAGTATCCCGCGATTATTCCAAATGATGAAGCGGTAACACAAAACCACAATGCATAACCAAGGTCGGGATTATTGGTTGTTTCTGGTAACATCAAATACCAAGTAATAACTCCTATTCCAATCAACCCACCGCCCAGAAGGGAAGTGATTGTCGTCAATCTGCTACGATTTCCCGTAAATGATTTTATCTGGAAAAATGATGCTACAAATAATGTTGCAATTCCCGACCAAATGAATATACTACCAATAAAACCCGCATTATGAAGCGACTTTAGGGTACCACAAACATCTTCTATTGATGATTCGTTAGCGCCAAGACCATCCATCATTTTTGTGCAATTTGAATATAGATCACCATGGTTTTGTGTTTCATTACCAACCGTAGTGGAAAATAGCCCCCCTTCGACATCGGTCTCACCTACTCTTTCAACCAACCAAGCATCGCTCAGTACCCCGATAGTAGCCAATACCAATCCCATCACAACAAGTGCGAGTCCAATCTGGGCTCCTGCGTTTCTTGCGAGTATTACCGCTGGCGCGGAGCTGCTTTGGTCAGGTTGGTCTTCCTCGCCCATATTTGGCTCAGAGGTTTCCTTGCTGATGAACGTTGACCTCAATTGACAACATCAAGCGTGCTTATCAGTCAACCAAGCTGTTACGCCATCGACCTTGGAAAAGCCTTTGCCTTCCTTGGTACCGATGACGGTTTCAATTTCTGATTGAGAAGCAATTTCGAGAATTCTGTCGCTTACTGGGCCGTTGAATACCATAGCAACTACACCCTCTGCCTCTTCTGCAGCGCTAGCAATCTTTGCAGCACTAACCGGTTCTGACAGAGTTCCATCGGCCATTACAAAAATCGCGTTGCTCTTCTTCAGGTCTTCGATATGATCAAAATATTCGTGAATCTCTGCTGGTGCTTCTTCGGATTCGAAATCCTCAACATCTTCTAACCATGCATCCTTGTCAACCTTTTCAGCATCTGTTGGTAAATTGGCTGCGAATTTTGAAGCCTCGATTTTCTGAGATAAGCATTTTGTTGCAGTCTTTTGTGGCAATAATTCCCACTCTTGACCGACGGGTGCTTGGGCAACAAAATCGATATTCATCATTTCATCGAGTTGACGGAATAACATTTCGCCGCCTCGGTCGCCATCGATTGCTAAAATTACTGTGCCTTTGGTTTTTACAAGATCTATTAATTCCTGTTTGATATTTCCTGCGCCATCACAACTGATTGCGTTCTTAACGCCGAAGTTGAGTAAGTTTCGAACATCGTTTCGACCTTCTACAATAATCAATGAATCGCTGCTTTCAACATTTGGTCCACAGGTTAATCCGTGGAAGTTTTTAGCAGTGCCAACAGTCAATACGCTGCGAACTTCTTCGATAACGGTCTTGGTAGCTGCATCGCCACTATTGACCATGGTCAAAAGCAAATCCTTTGCTCGGTCGATGACCGCATTGACCTTGGTCGAGCGGACATCTTGAATTTCTACTACGGTTATCTTTGCTGCACACGGACCGACTCGATCGATGGTTTCGAGGCTCGATGCTATGATCGCGGTCTCTACGTTATCCATTGAACTTGGAATGAAAATCATTCCGGTAATCTTTCCGCCCTTGCTCTCCATCTCGACATCGACGTGGCCGATGCGGGCTGTTCGCTGGAGTTTTCTCAACTCCAAATCGTCACCGAGCAAACCTTCTGTTTGCCCCATGATGGCGCCGATTATATCCTTGCGCTGGACGTTTCCGTTGACCTTTAGGTCAGCTCTAATCATGTACTTCATTGCTTTGTGGGATTTTGAACCGCCTTTGCTGGGGCTGCTTCCACTATTTTTTCTTACCATTTTGAATCTCTCCTGTCCTTGGCCTCGCCATACCTTTTTGATGGCCCTTCGGCCTTCGTTCCAGGGTGACCATCAGCACCCAATCTTGGGTGGCGGGGATAGTCGTGAATTGGATTTGGACATTCTACCCCAGAAACCCATCCTTCTTGAACCCAACCCCTAAATTGAATCTAAGAAGCCCAATTTGCTTGATTCGCAAAGAGGTTCAAGTGTAATACCAGTCTGGTCTGGGTGTGAGCGGAGATTCTGTGGGGGCGTTGGCCGTGTTCAGGTCAACCATCGAAGTGATGCTAGAAGACGGTGTTTTAACCCGTGAAGAAAAGCGTTTGATTATCAAATTAGCAAACGCTCTCGGCTTGACCGCCGAAGAACCTGGCGATATTTATGCCGCAATTCGAGAAGGAAATTCTACCGAAGAAGGAACGATGGTTTCGCCTAACGAACAGCGCTTGGTTTACACCCGTGTTTTCGAAATAGCGATCGTCAATGCCTCATTATCCAGAGACGAGTTTAGAGTATTGGCCCACCTTCGAGATATTTTCAGTATCGATGATGATGACCATGCGAAAATCGAAGCAGACCTTAGAGATCTAATTCGTCAAAAGGGCGATGATGATAATGTGGTCGATAAATTACTCAATACTCTTAGAGACTCGGTTTCACTAGTCGGTAGTCTATTCGATAGTGTCCGTACCAAATCTGCTTGAGGGGACCGATGATGGCGGATAGCCTCGATGGTGTTCTGGATTTAGGATTGCCGAGCGGTCGCAAGGCTTTGCAGTTTTTGAAAAGAGCATATTCGGCTGGGGTCGATAATATGGTCAACCACTATATTACCGACAAAATTTTGGCTGAAAGTGGCCATTCGTTCCAAATTGGCAGCAGCGACCCCCATATGCGTAAAATTGCCTCTTGGCTATTGAGTGAACACTTGGAGAGAGTCGGGTATTTGATTCCAAGGCTGTGGAAAAGGAATGGCCGAGAAGATATGAAATTGGTCGGCCTTTTAATCGCAAATATCGAGGGCGATCCTTGGGGGCGTCTATTAAAATTATTACGCAAGACCGAAACGATGGAAGTAGTTTTAGAAATTGCCGAAGAAATCAAACGTGGGGGGCGCAATATTCCTTCGGCTGAATATTTATTGAGTTGGACCAATTCAAAAATTACCCATCAAGCGGTAATGCTGATCGCCTCGTTATCGATGAAACCAGAATTAAGAGAATTGGTTACCGCTGCCCCCGGTGGTGGTGAACTATTCGAACGCATCAGATCGAGGGCACTCCAAGGGTGAGGTTATTCTGCTTCGGTCGATTCGGTGATGATATGGCGGACCGGTTCTTACCTGCTGATGACCCGGTGCTCGAGGATGTTCTCACCTGGACAGTTGAACGAGATGCTACAGATATTCGTAAACTTCTGGAATGGTTACCACAAGCTCGTTCTACCAAAGAGCGGCGGGCATTGCTGATGAGGGTTCACGACCTCTTGAACGAGGTCGAGGCCTCCTTGGATGGGCTAGATCGCCTTCATTGAGGTGGATTTGATGTTAACTGGAATCATCCTTGCAGGTGGGTTCTCGACCAGGATGGGCAAAGATAAAGCCTTGATCTTAGAGGTCGTTAATCGCTTGGAATCCGAATTGCTAAAGTCGGGTTGTGGACGGGTTTTTGTCATGTGTGGCACACGGAATAGAATGCATTTGTTTGAGCAAGAATGTATGGTTGATTTGGGCTCTTGCTTGGCTGAATCCTTGGCGATTGTCATCGAGGGTATCGCTGGTGAAATCCAATTGGTGCCTTGTGATGCATATTTGGCCGATGCAGAATTATTCGCTTCATTGAATGGCATACCTATCGATGATTTTGGAAATCGGCAACCGCTAATGGCAAGGATAGTCGATAAGTCAGATCTAGTTAAATCTAAAAAAATTCAAGAAATGTTTGCGAAAATTCCAACCTGCGAGGGTGGGAAAAAAGCCAGGAATTTCAATTCGCCTGAAGATTTGAAGGAGATTGAATATCTCCTCGGGCCAAACGATCGATGATTTGTGGATACAATTTGTGTTCTGCTATCTTTACTCGTTCGCCGAGACTGGATTCGTCATCATCTGGATAAACCGGCACTTCGGTTTGACCTAATATTGGCCCACTATCCATTGCGCTATCAACAAAATGAACCGTGCAGCCCGATGTGGTGGCTTTTGCTGCAATCGCATCACGGTGAGCGTGCGCTCCTGGGAACTCCGGTAATAGAGAAGGGTGTATATTGAGTAATCGGCCGGCCCAAGGTTTGACAAATTCTGTGGTTAAAATACGCATATATCCCGAGAGAATTATCAACTCGACTCTTTGATGTTGGAGAATTTGATTTATTTCCTGCTCGTGAATCCTTCTCTTGTTTTCGCTATCTGGTAATTCAACAACTACTGAACTAACCCCTAATGATTGGGCTTTGGTCAAACCGCCTGCAGATAATTTATCGCTGATGACGATAACTGTATGATGGCCGCAATTGGTTCTTTGTTGGTGCTGAATCAAAGCTTCCATGCCTGAACCAGAGCCGGAAATCATGATTGCGGCCCGTAATGGGTCTTCATGGGAGCCAATTCTTGGTAAGACCCACTCCTCTCCCATAGGTTCCCCCACGGGCTATTGCTCAATATGTATAACCCATCAAGTTAGGTTCATGATTGATAATGGGTAGCGTGGCCCCCCGGTTTAATGGAGGGCGCAAGTATTGCCGGCTTATCGGCCCAAGAGGCGGTCGGAATTGTGCTCGAAGAGCATAAACCAACAAAAAATCCAATCGCTAGAGTGATTTGGGTAATCCTGGGTTCTATCTTCGTAGTCTTTGCATATATCGGAACTTTCATTCCGGGTTGGCCGACGGTTTCATGGCTGGTTTTAGCTGCATTTTGTTATGCTCGCTCCTCTAAGCGAATGTTTAAATGGTTGTTGACCAATCCATTATTTGGAAAGGCATTATTAAATTATTACCAAAACGGCAAGGCCTTACCATACCACTCGAAGGTATTGATAGCCGGTATGATTTCGATCATGTCATTGATTTCGATTTACATCTTGTTCATGAAAACAAACGACCCTGGTTTTGGCCAGGCTGCAATTGCACTTATTGGAATGGTCGGGATTTGGTTTGTCGGTTGGAAGGTTCCAACCATTCAGTAATCAAACTTCGTCTGGAATATGGTCGACTACTTTTGCCGCTGTATTTGTTGCCGCCTTGATGTCAAAGTCTGGAATTAATCCGTGGATGATACAACGGAATACTCCAATTTGGAAAATAACCGCCATTTTCCAAGCACCCATAAGATGAGTGAGCCAATTTTTACCAACCGCTTTTGGGTGTTTCCATATCATAATTAATCCTCAATGTCTAAACAATCTGTGTCCGGTAAATAGCATCGATATGCCTCTTGCGTCGGCTTCGTCGATGACCTCTTGGTCTCTGATCGAGCCGCCCGGGTGAACAATTGAAGCCGCGCCGGCCGCGGCTGCTTGTTCGATTCCGTCTTTGAATGGGAAAAATGCATCGCTAGCCAAAACGCAGCCTTCACCGCGCTTGCCTGCTCTACGTGCAGCGATTTTTACCGCCTCGACCCGGCTGGTTTGGCCTGGGCCAATTCCTATGGTCGCCAAGCCTTGAACCATTACTATCGCATTGGATTTTACCTGTTCGCAAACCCTGACCGCAAATTTCATCGAAGCAATTTGGTCTTCTGTCGGCACAACTTTTGTCACGACCTTTGCCTTATTCCAATCGATTATCGGTGCTTCTTCGGTCTGCATTAACCAGCCGCCTTCAATCGGCTTGCGAACGGTCTTCCTACTCAATGGCTCAAGACGATTTTCGGGAGATTCGATGGTTAAAATTCGACGGTTTTTCTTTGCCATCAAAACTTCTTTTGTCCCTTCTTCATAAGCTGGAGCCATCAAAACCTCAAGGAAAAGCGGTGTTAATGCTTGTGCTAATTCCATGGTCACCGGCTCATTGACGCAAATCAAAGAGCCGAATGCGCTCTCAGGGTCGGATGCTAAGGCCATTTCAAATGCCTCCAATTGGGTTGCAGCCAAGGCTGCACCACAGGGATTATTGTGTTTAACGATCACACAAGCGTGTGGGGTTTTTGGCCATTCATCGGTCGATAAAGAACGGCATAAACGCAAGGTTGCATCAGCATCTGAATAATTATTGTAAGACATCGCTTTGCCGCCCTCGACCAAAGCTGTTACCAAAGTTGAACCCTCTTTTGCACCGGGATCAACATAGAGAGCAGCGGCTTGGTGGGCGTTTTCTCCGTATCGAAGAGTGTGCATTCGGTGGGCGGTTGCAGTCATCGTAGCTGGCATTCGAATGGTTTGTTCGGCCGTATCAGCGCTGGATTCTGGCCGGCCAACCCAACGGGCGGCTAGTTCGTTAGCGATCGCACTATCGTAAGCAGCCGTATGTTCGTAGGCCTTGAGTGCTAATTCTCGGCGTCTTTCGATAGATACGGATTTACCGACTAAATCTTCAAGAATCGATGGATAATCTTTAGGGTCGCAAGCGATTATCACATTTCGGTGGTTTTTTGCACTAGCTCGAATCAAGGTTGGTCCGCCGATGTCGATCATTTCAAGGAGATCCGAATCCGCTAGTTTCGGTTCGGTCGCAGCAGCATCGCTAAATGGATAGAGATTAACTGCGACCAATTGAATTGGAGGGTAACCGAGGTCGGCCAAACCTTTGGCATCGGCCTCGCTCTCAAGACGACATAATAGTGGGCCGTGAATTGCAGGATGAAGCGACTTTACTCGACCATCGAAGATTTCAGCATGGCCCGTAATATCGGATACGCTGATTATGTCAAGACCTGCTTGACGTAATTTTCGACCTGTTCCTCCGGTCGAAGCGATCTCGAAACCAAGAGCGTCTAAGCCTTTAGCAAATTCGACTATGCCGGTCTTATCAAAGACACTAAGCAAAACACGGGGGCGGGGATTCGAATCCATTCCAAGTACCCGTTAAAGAATGCACCAGCGTCTATCTCATGAACGTGCCGCATCAATCGCCGCGCGCTGAAATAACCTGATCCACCCTCAATAATCCGCAAGCGGTCTCGCAGGCAGCCGAAATTGCGTGTTCTAAAGTGTATGAAGGCAGCCAAGCCTGATCGATTGTGGCCGGTTTTCCATTATGGTCGACCCCGGCATCGGAATTCCCGGTTCGGTGCATCGAACGAAGTTCGAGCAAGGTATCGATTTTATCTGCTCCTGTATTGCCAGCCAAACTTGCTGGAATTGCTTCAAGCGCCCTAGAAAATGCTTCCATCGCTAGTCGTTCTCGGCCTGAACATGCTTCGGCCGCTTCTCTGACCGCTAAACTTGCTGCCAAGTGAAGGCTGCCCCCGCCCAAAAGGATCTGGTCGTCATCTTTGGCCAAACAAACCGATCGCAATGCATCGAATAAACCTCTGATAGTCTCCTCGGCTGCGACTCCGTCGCTGCCGCCTACAAGAATTGTGATCAATCCTGGATTTTGCTCAACCTCGAGTAAAATTCGCTCTCTGATACCTTCTTCGCCCTCCAACCTTTGATGGGTTAGGGTGGTGATTTGACCTAGGCCACTATCAATGTCATCGAGATGATCACATAATTGAGCGCCGGATGTTAATGCTATATCTTCCGCGATTTCTATCCCGGTTCCACCCATGGCAAATATTTGTGCATCCGCTAAGAGATGAAGGACTCTTTGATCGATTCCTTCTGAACTAAAAACCGCTTTCGCACCGCTTTTGATAACAAGATTTGCAATCGCTGAAATGTTGTTTTCCTCCGCATCGATAAAAGCCTCAAGTTGTTCTGGAGTAGATATTTTAATCTCTGCTTCCCTAATTGTGATCTCCAATTCCAATGGGCATGATAAAACCGCAATTTTGCACGAATTCAAGTTTTTTGGTATTCGGTCGAGAGAGATTCTTTTCTCGATAACCATGCCTCGGATTATTCTGGAATCTGCAACGGTTCCCTTGCGTTCCTTTACCATCCTCACCTTTTCATAATCTGAATTTTCTAGTGATTCGACGGCTTTTGAAATTAAATTTGCTAAGTGGTCTGATGCGCCTTCGGTCGACCTCCCAACCAAGGAGGTTTTTGCGATGGCGGTCAATTTGTCAGCGACTGGTTGAGATCTTTTATCGAGGACGGCGAGGGTTTCGGTTAATGCCATCTGGTATCCATTCACCAATATTAGCGGGTGTAGATCTCGTTCCAATAATCTCCCGGCTTC
>LWDU01039493.1_pt1 | contig 21415 bp, 24 predicted proteins | sample 727161 | NCBI WGS metagenome assembly LWDU01 (sample SAMN04566230, study PRJNA314399) | hydrothermal vent metagenome | isolation source: deep sea hydrothermal plume seawater | place: Mexico: Gulf of California, Guaymas Basin | collected 2004-07-11
AATCTGGCGATCTTGAATGATGGCTTCCATGATCAAACGATTCACTCGGATCCTTTGATATTGCGCCAGGCCATCGGGATAGTCCTTGAGCTCGGGCATCACACGCTCTTCCGTCGCCAAGGGCCCAAGTTTCGGCCGCTCAAGATTTTCAAGAGCAAGGCCAAAGAACGACCGATAAAAATTCGGTTCATTCAGCAAATCATCGAGACCCTTTTCAATATCTTGGTCCGATTCAGGCAAGTGCGCCAACAAGGTCTTTGCGAAAGGCACTGAACTTACCGCCAAATGACCTCGAAGCTTTGCGCCGTTGACATCGCCCGGGGCCAATCTTGGGGGCGCAATCACCAAAAGATTGCCTAGCTCACGCCAGGGCTCAAGCGCATTTGAAGACAACATATCCAGGGCCTCGGCAATTTCCCATTGCAGTGCCAATCCTGCGTTCACTGATATTTTGGCGGCCTTGATTTCCTGAAAAAGCCACTCAGCGAGCTTCAGATTATGAGGTCCTGCCGAGCCATCCGGCATTAAACTGAATGCAAATCCGATAACTAGCGCTCTTTGATCCATTTATCGCACTCTACTTCCAGTTTTTTGAGATCACGGATAGGCACCCAAATATGATTGGTGCCCCGCCGCATAACAACGTCGTCCCACTCAACCTGTCACGGAGGCCGCGCCGAAGGGGCTCGGAGTCGAAGCCGAGCCTCCTGTCTGGAAGTCCACTCCAGCGGGGAAGTCGTCGTCGAGGCTCGAGACCGTCGCGATTTGCTACAGAGGAAGGAAGCATGCTGGTCAGCGCTGCAAGCCAATCATTCATGTCACCGAGATATCCGGCGGTGGTGGAATCCGCGGCTTCGCTGCTGTAGCCGTCCCAGCCTGCCGGGTGCGTGAGCACATGGTGATGGCCTCCAACTTCATGTCCACTGGCGACCCAACTCTCAATTTGCGTCGCCCGAGCGGGATCACTCCCAACGACTGTGCTCCAGGCGGGATTGAATTGGATCGTGAGCAGCAACCCCCGGGTATCAGCGGCGGCTACAAGATTCTCTAGGGCCTGCCAATCCTCTTCGGCGGCAAATTGAGGGTCGCAGTGGATCGCGTGAAAGTAGCTGGGCACTTGCGCTTGGCTCGGACCCGCCGCACTGATAACCACTACAAGAATGAAAATGCCCAAGTACGCATACGGACCTCATTCTACATCTCAATACGTCTGATCGGACTCCTATATTCGATATCGACGGCAGGAGGACGCACGGCTCCTGATGGATGCGTACGCGCCACGGCCGGCTCTCTCTCGGCGTAAGGAGGATTGTGTCTCGGAGCATTCGCGAGTGGCCGCGCCTCCAAAAATCGCGAACACTCTCCCGGTCGAGGAAGCATCGGAGGGTTGCACCATGAAGCAGGAACGAATCAGCCAGACGGCACTCAAGGTTGCAAACAGCCTCGTCTCGCTGAGTGCAGTCGACGACTGGGCGCAACGCCTTCCCGCTGGACTCGTGGAAATGAGCGAGCGTCTGCTCGTGGCCTCAGGATCTCCCGGCTACGGCCAGCGCTTGATGGAACTGTCGAAAGGGCCCTGGATGATTCGGGCATGGAGGTTCCAGGACCTCATGATCCCCGGGCAGTTCGAGGGCTTCGGTCATCGAAAGATCTACGTGCAACAACAGGTGGAGGCCGCGATCGAAAACGGTGCGCGACAGGTGCTGTTTGTCGGCGCGGGCTTCGACACCCTCTGCTTGAGACTCGCGCCGCAACTCCCCCACGTGCAGTTCATCGAGGTCGATCATCCCGCAACGTCTGCTGCGAAGGCGAACGGCATCGAACGTGTAGGCAAGCCGGAAAACATGATCCAGATTGCAGCCGACCTGGGCGAGCGGCAACTCTCCCAGATGTTGTCGGAGGACGGTCATTGGGACACCTCAGTTTCCTCCGTGCTCATTGCGGAGGGTCTCCTTCAGTATCTGGCGGACGAAGAGGTGCGAGGCTTGTTCGTAGAGGCCGCCGCCTGCACGTCACCCGGGAGCCGGATCGTCTTCACGCACGCGAACCCCGGCTACAGCAAGTGGGTCACGTTCCTTACGAGCCTGATCGCAGAGCGGTGGAAATCCTCGGTTGCGAGTGAAGACCTGCCCGAGTACGTCGAGGGAACCGGTTGGGCAATCATCTCCGACGTCGACAATGATTTGGCACACGGAGCCGAACGCTACGCGGTAGCAGAGCGGCGATGATGCTTCTGGCGCTTGCGCTATCCAGCGTGCCCGTGAGCTCCGTAGCCCCGACGATCGATCCCGATTCCAATCAGCCGCCGACTCCGTTCTAAGGGAAACCGAAGCCCCTACTCATGGCGAGGATCGCCTGCTCGTTGACATCCCCCTTCAACCGCTCAAGTTCGCCTCCATCGAGCCAGACGCCGCTGCAGGTCGGGCAACGGTCGACCACGATCATGTGCGCGATCTCCTTGGTCATCTTGACCTGATCGACGGGACAGAGCCGATCCGTCTCACCCGAGGCTTGAACGATCAACGCCATTTCCTGCACGCAGGCCTCGCATATGGGTTCGCCCGCCTCGGTATGGCGAGTCCTCCTCCTGCACCGATTACACTTCTCTCCGAATATCGACATTTTGTCCCGTCTATCGTCTGTTAAAAAAACGAGTGTAAATCTCGTATCGACACAATTGCAAGTCTCGCCCGCGACTCAGGCAACGAACGCGCGACGCCTCGCGGCCCAGAGCCTATGAACCGTGAGCGTTTTGGCGGGCCCCTCGCTACAACCTGGGCGTCACCTACTCGAACATGGGACGCGAGGACGACGCGCTGGCGATCTACGCCAAGGCGCTCGAGCTCGCCCCGAAGCACCCCGAGGCCGCGGCGGCGCGCAACAACCTGGGCGCCATGCGGCTCGCGCGCACTTCGAGGCGGCGCTGGCGGCGGCGCCCGCGAACCTCGAGTCGCGCTACAACGCGGCGCTCCTCTACCTGGATAAAGGCCGCAACGACGAAGCCATCGCGCTGCTCGAGCAAGCCGCCCAGCTCGAGCCCAACCACGAGCCGGTGAACCTGCGCCTGGGCCTGGCCGTGCTCCACGCCCGGGCCGAGCAGCCCGAGCCGGCCGGGCTGCTGCTGGCCGAGGCGCTGGCACTCGGCGGCGACGACGCCCGCGCCTTCGCGGGCGGTTTCCCTATCCTCGCGCCACTGCTCGGCGACTAGTGCAGACACGAGTAGCCGGCGGCTGCGCGGGCTCCAACGCGCCATGCGCCGCTGCTCTGCGGTCCAGACGGCCCGCAGGCTGAGCCCGGAGCGGGGCACCGATCCCATAGGGGAGGCCCCCATCCGAGGCTTGGTTGTCATATCATCTAGTATCGGTAGTGCGGAAAACGCGGCTTGAACTTCCTCTGCCTATCGGCACTGGGTTTATACTTGGACGGATTTCATCCGTAGGATTCCACTCATGGCGCGAAACTCGGGTGCAAGGAAAGACGCGCGCATGAACCTGGAGTCTTCCAACGCGCCAACACCTTCGAGTAGCGCGCTCCCTGACGATCCGATGGCGGTGCACTCCAGTCGAAAGGTGTACTTCGAGCATCTCGAGGCTGATCCGTACGGGTTCAATGACGCCGCCTACGATTGGCCGCAGGACACACGCTTCGCTCTCGCTACGGCGGCCTTCTACACCACCGTGTTGTGTGGCGTTCTGGGCATGGTTCGGGTGGGAATCCTGCCGACCTTCAACCCGGAGTCTCTTGGCTACTTCGCCGGTGCGCTGGTCTTATTGTTCGTAGGAAAGTGTTTCTTTTCGTGGCTCGTGCTGCACTTCAGGATCAAGATCAACTACGTGCGCAAGCTCGGCCTGCGCCCCTGGAAGAAGCTCGCCGCCTTCGTCGTGCCGATTGTCATCACCCAGGGCTCAACGGTGCTCACTGACTGGATCGTTCTTTTTGCGCTTGGCGCCCTGGTCGGGTTGGCCACTGAATCGTATTGGGTGCGGAGCCGAGTCAAGCTCTTTGCCTATGCGTACGTTTCGTGGGACCGCATCGAGGATCGTCCGTACTCCATGCGATACGACCAGATCGAGGACCTCTTCCGCTTCGCGATATACCTGCCTTTCATGATCCTGTTCGGCGAGTCGTCGATGATCGTGCTGATCCCCAATCTGGTGAACGAATTCGGTGATGGGCTGGCCGAGCCGGTTGGAATTCGCTTCGGCAAACACACGTACCGGGCTCGCGCGATCTGGTATGACGGCAAGTTTTGGTCGGGAAACTTCGTGCGCTCCATCGAGGGCAGCGCCGCGGTCTTCGTCGTCAGCCTACTCATCCTGTCCTTCTACAGCGCGTCTTTCACGCCCACGCAGTACATCGTCACCCTCGTGGTGCTGCCGCTGCTGATGACGACCGCGGAGGCCATCAGCCCCCATACCGGTGATGGCCCCATGCTCGCGTTAGTTGGCTGCGTCTTCTTGTGGGCGGTCCAGTTCCTATAGTTCAGATTGTGAGTGATTGTTAGGTAGCGATGTGCTGCGGCTTCGGCCACCGGCGCTGCCGCTTCGGGGCACTCCGCGACGGGAGCCAACCCATTGCTTGCGGATACCGATGGCGACGGAGTCGATAACGGCGCCGAGGTCTCTGCGGGAAGCGAGCCCAACAGTGCCGTCGCGGTTCCCGCGCTCGGTCCCGGGCCGCTCGGCCAGACGATCCTCGCTCGAATAAATCCGTCACAGAGGCATGTCTTGAATAAATGCGAACGCGCCTAGAGAGCATACCGGCAGCGTCACTCGAGCTCTGTACTCATCGCTTCGCGGGCGGGGTGTAGTCCACATCGTTGGGCATGGAATCTAATCGAGGCATGGAATAGCCACGGTCGCGCATGCACTTGATGTATTGCTCCTCGTTGTCCGTCGAGCTGCGACAGTCCCGCTCATCCGCCGCCATCGAATCGGCTGAGGCCCCGCGTTTGAAAGACACGCGCGCACAACCAATCACGATGAGGAGCCCGAGAAGCAACGAGACAACCCGGAGCGCGTGGCGCCCTACTATGCTCTCGTCCACCTTCTACCTTCTCATCAATTCAGCAGCCCTTCGCGAATCACAAAATCGATCACAAAATCGACGCCCTTTCCATCGCGCATGTTGGTGAAAACGAAGGGACGGTCACCACGCATTCGACGTGCGTCCTCGTCCATGACATCGAGAGACGCGCCCACATGCGCAGCAAGATCGATCTTGTTGATGACCAGAAGGTCCGATCGCGTGATCCCCGGGCCGCCCTTCCGTGGGATTTTCTCGCCCCCCGCCACATCGATGACATAGATCGTCAAGTCGGCGAGGTCGGGGCTGAATGTCGCGGCCAGATTATCACCGCCGCTTTCGACGAGAATCAAGTCGAGGTCTGGAAAGAGTCGACAGAGATCGTCGATTGCCGCGAGATTCATCGAGGCGTCCTCTCGTATGGCTGTATGTGGACAGCCACCCGTCTCCACTCCGACGATGCGTTCCGCAGGCAGCGCCATGCTCCGAATCAGGAACTCCGCATCTTCCTTCGTATAGATGTCATTGGTCACCGCCGCGATCTCGTAGCGATCGCGCAAGCGCTTGCACAGGGCGTCCATCAATGCGGTCTTGCCGGAGCCGACCGGACCTCCGATTCCGACGCGCAGGACAGGTCTCGTGTGTTGGATCGATGGGGTCATCTGAGGCTTTTCCTTTCTTGGAGACTTAAGACGGCTGGATGCGCCAGGGGCGCGAAGCGCCCGCTCGAGTCACGAACGGAATAGACGCGAGTATTGAGTCTCGTGAAGACTACTCGCAAGTGCATGAATCGGAAGCATTCCCCCTATCTCATCATCGCTGCAGTCGAGGGCCCGACCACAGACTTCAGGAAGTCGCTGCGAGAGTTCAAGCAATTGCCGTTGACCGGCGAGCTGTCCGAGAGGGATCAGCTTGACCCCGACCAGGACCTGGTTCTCGAGCCATCCCCATGCGTAGGCATGTACAGCGACATCAGCAGAAATCTTCCAAGTCGCCGCGGCGAGGGCAAACATGGCTGCAAAGGGCACGTCGGGACGCGGGAGCCACTGATCGGCCCCTTGCACATCAAGATCGTGAAGCAATCGGGCGAGCGCGAGACCTCGCCCACAATCGTCGGACACGAGCTCACTGGTTTCTCTCATCGCAACGAGGCGTCGACTCCACGAAAGCTGCGCAGCCTCGTCGTTCATTCGCATGGCTTCGTGCAGACGGACGAAGACGGGGAGATCCACGCGCCCAAACGAATGCATGAGCTGATCCTCCAACCAGCTCGCAAGAGTTCGCTCATCGTTGACCCAGCCGGCTTCGACGGCAAACTCCAAGCCCTGCGAATAGGCGTATGCACCCACCGGAAGCGATTGGCTCGAGAGTTGGAGCGTCCGTAGCAGCGCGAGCGGCGACGAAGACTCGTTCAAGTCGGATTCCCATCCGGGGCAAGACTCCCGCCGACCCTTCCCTCATGACTCGATTCGCGCGGGTAGCCGTGGTCGGACGGATGAGTGTGATCCGGTTGAACGTCACGACTGTGACTATGGCTGTGGCTATGGCTGTGGCCGTGTTCGTGGTATGCACCTCGTTCGGGTTCGAAGCTGGCCATTTCGTGAATCACAATGAGCCCCAACCCTCGCAGCATGTCATCGAGCACGTGATCCGGCTGGTATCGCAGCCAGCCCGCTCCGACTTGCAGCGACACGTGTCGATTCCCGAGGTGGTAACACGCTCGCGCGAGTCGGAGCGGGTCCTCCGATCGCACGCTGGACACACTTTCGGCTGCCGCCCTCACGCGTACATGGAAGCCATCAGAAGAACGGAGACAATCGCCCTCGACGAGAGAGCAACCGCGGGAAAGCAGGATCGCCGCCTCGCAGCCGCTATCGAGACGAACACGTTGGCGACGCTTTTGCCTTTGGTCATAGGGCAGCGTCAGGGTGTCGCCTTCTTCTTCTTCGGTCTCTGCGTTCTCCACGAACTCGATCAACTCGATCATTGCGGGCACCCTCCTCAGAACAAAAAGTAGCGTTGAGCCATCGGGAGTTCGCTCACCGGGTCGCAGGTCAATAAATTCCCGTCCGCGCGGACCTCGTAGGTCCGCGGATCCACTTCGATATCCGGCTGATAGTGATTGTGAATCAGGTCGGCCTTTCGGAGTTCACGGGTCCCCGCGACCGTTCCAATCTGATTTCGCAGGCCGATCTCTTCCGGAATGCCCGCTTCGACCGCAGCTCGAGAGAGAAAACTCATGCAAGTCGAGTTCCGCGCCGCGCCGAGAGCGCCAAACATAGGTCGGTAATGCGAAGGCTGCGGTGTTGGAATAGATGCGTTGGGATCGCCCATCGCGGCTGCGATGATCATCCCGCCCTTGATCATGAGACTGGGCTTGACGCCGAAAAAGGCCGGTTTCCAAAGAACCAGATCGGCGAGGCGCCCGACCGCGATCGATCCCACTTCGTGAGCGATCCCATGGGTGATGGCCGGGTTGATCGTGTATTTCGCAATGTATCGCTTGATCCGGGTGTTGTCGTTGATCGCCGGATCGCCATCCAGGCTTCCGCGCTGAACTTTCATCTTATGCGCGGTTTGCCACGTCCGCATGATCACCTCGCCCACTCGACCCATCGCCTGCGAATCCGAAGCGATCATCGAGAATGCGCCTAGATCGTGCAGAATATCCTCGGCCGCAATGGTCTCTCGGCGGATTCGCGACTCCGCGAAGGCGACATCTTCGGGAATCGAGGGCGACAGATGATGACAGACCATGAGCATGTCGAGATGCTCATCGATCGTATTCACTGTATAGGGGCGAGTCGGATTCGTACTCGAAGGCAAGACGTTGCTCTCGCCGCAGACCTTGATGATATCCGGCGCGTGACCGCCCCCGGCGCCCTCCGTGTGATAGGTGTGAATGGCTCGGCCTGAAAACGCCGCAATCGTATCCTCAACGAAACCGGATTCATTGAGCGTGTCGGTGTGGATCGCGACCTGGACATCATGTCGCTCTGCCACGGAAAGGCAGTTGTCGATTGCGGCCGGGGTCGTTCCCCAATCTTCGTGGAGCTTCAACCCCATCGCTCCTGCGGCGACCTGCTCGTCGAGCGCCTCTGGCAGACTCGTGTTGCCCTTGCCAAGAAAGCCAATGTTGACGGGCAGCGTATCTGCCGCCTCCAGCATCCGATGGAGGTTCCACGGCCCAGGCGTGCAGGTGGTCGCGTTGGTGCCGGTCGCGGGACCCGTTCCGCCACCCAACATCGTGGTGATACCAGACATCAGCGCATCATCGACCTGCTGCGGACAGATGAAATGGATGTGGGCATCGATCCCGCCAGCCGTGACGATCTGACCTTCTGCGGCGATCACCTCGGTTCCCGGACCGATGATGATATCGACGCCAGGCTGAATATCAGGGTTTCCAGCCTTTCCAATTCCCGCGATTCGCCCAGCCTTGATGCCGATATCGGCCTTCACGATTCCCCAATGATCGATGATCAAGGCGTTGGTGATTACGACGTCGACGGACTCTGCACTCGTTCTCTGGCTCTGACCCATGCCATCGCGAATCACCTTTCCTCCGCCAAACGTAACCTCCTCACCATAAAGGGTGAAGTCTTCCTCGACTTCGGCGATGAGCTCCGTGTCGGCCAGGCGAACACGATCGCCAGTCGTCGGACCGTAGAGTTCCGCGTATGCACTGCGTGTGATTGTATTCATTTCGATTCGTCCAACGCGCCCATCACGGCCGCTCGAAAACCGTAGACCCGTCGTTCGCCTCCATAGGCGACGACTTCGACTTTGCGTGTTTGGCCCGGCTCGAAACGAAGTGCCGTACCGGCTGGAATATTCAGGCGGAAGCCGCGCGCCTGGGCGCGATCGAAGACGAGCGCCGGATTGGTCTCGAAGAAATGGTAGTGCGATCCCACCTGGATCGGACGGTCCCCGTGGCTCTCGACTGACAAGGTACGTGTCTCCCTTCCCTCGTTGAGCACAATCTCACCATCCAGCGGCATGATTTCGCCAATTTTCATCTCGACTCCTTACTCCGAATAGATCCCTTGGAGTGGACCTTCATTGAATCGGATCGTGAACGGTTACCAACTTGGTTCCATCCGGAAAGGTCGCCTCTACCTGCACATCATGAATCAACTCGGCAATCCCATCCATCACGTCGTCGATGCCGAGCACGTTGCGGCCCTCATTCATGAGCTCAGCCACGGACTGACCATCCCGCGCGCCTTCGACGATGGCGGCACTGATCAGTGCGATTGCCTCGGGGTAGTTGAGCTTGAGACCACGTGCTCGCCGTCGTTCGGCCACGAGCGCGGCCGTAAATAGAAGCAGCTTGTCCTTCTCGCGCGGTGATAGGTCCATCTGAGATCTCCATGAGAGTCGGCGCGCCCGCAGGCCCGCTTCCTGAAAAAGTTAGAATGCACGACGGAATCATGTGCGCCAGATCCGCGGCACGACGGCGGGTTTTCCGATCGTCAATGGGCGCAAGGTCGACCACAATTTAGAAAATACCTTCGTGAGTGGCTCGCATCTCCCGGAGAGACCGCGTGCGACGAGCACATCCCCGATCAGTGTCGAAGCACATAGAACGTCCTCTGCATTCGAGAAGACCTCTCTAGAAAGATTCAACGCGGTCAGATCGGCGTTCGTCGTCAAGAACGTCGCGCATGCCGCGTTGCCCTGCAATCCTGGAAGACCGTCCCCGCCACTGCGCTGCCGCTCGAGCAGTGCGGGACGACCATCGCGAAAAAGCTCGAATCGAAAATCGATCACGCCATTCCGAAAGCATTCGCCGAGCGCGGGGCGGCCCAGACCGAGAATCTCCCAACCGCAGAATCGAGCGCTGCCCTCGAGTTCGATTCGAGTCGCGAGCTTTGCGTGGGCACCATCGAATAGAAGTGATTCCTGCGGCAGCCATTCGAAGATCGCACCGTCGGCGATCTGGATCCGTTGCTGCATTTGCGCGTCAATGCCGCGACTAAAATACCAGCGCGTCGCGCCTGGAGTCGTCACGAGTGCATGCGCCTCTTCCTCGACCTTGAATGTCATCTTCAGATCGTCACCCCCGACGATACCGGCAGGAGGGTGGAGCAAGTAGACATGGCAAACGCCCTCGCCTTCCGGATAGAAGGGCCGCTGTATCAGCAAGGGCCCGTCCTGGCGCCTGGACACGACGATCGTCCGGTCGCCTCGACGCGCAAACCGCAGCTCGAGCTCCGCACGCCAGCCAGACGTGGAACCGCGAAGGGGCCAGTTCTCACGACACTCAAGCGACGTCGCCGTTTCTTCGATCGTCGCCGCGTCTGTGGGAGTCGTCATCGCTTCAAACCGTCAGGAAGCGACGAACCACATCGCCGTCGAGTTCGGCCATCACCCCGCTGGCCACCGCCCGGCCCTTGTCGAGGATGTAGAAACGATCGGCCACGCGCCGAGCGAGGGGCAGTTTCTGTTCTACGAGAAGAACCGTTGTGCCCATCTGCTGGTTGAGTCGCATGATCGTGTCTCCAATCTCCTGGACGATATTGGGCTGAATCCCTTCGGTCGGCTCATCAAGGATCAGAAGGATCGGCTCGAGGACCATCGCCCGGCCGACGGCGAGCTGCTGCTGTTGGCCGCCGGACAGATCTCCCCCGTATCGCCGAAGCATCTTACGCAATGCGGGGAACACGTCGAGCACGCCTTCGTATGCTTGGAGGCCGCGACGTCCTCGATTGACGGCGAGCCCAATGCGCAGGTTCTCGTCCACGGTCAATCGCGGAAAGATCTCCCGCCCCTGTGGTACATATCCGATGCCGGCGCGCGCCCTAAATTCCGCCGGCTGTTTGGAAAGCGATTCGTGCTTGAATCGGATTTCTCCATTTTGGATCGGCAAAAGACCCATGATGCATTTCAGCGTGGTCGTTTTGCCGACGCCATTGCGACCCATCAAACACGTACAGGAGCCTTCTGGAACCTCCAATGAGAGGTCCCATAGTGTGTGGCTTTCGCCGTAAAATTGATCCACTCCGTGCATACTCAGCATCGCTCCGTCACAACTCCCTCGCTACTCCCTTTCTGCTCCCTCTTCTACTCGCCCAGATAGACTTCAATCACTCTTGGATCGTTCTGCACCGAGTCCATGCTGCCCTCAGCGAGTACCCGACCTTCGTGCAGAACTGTCACACGTCGCGCAATTGACCGAACAAACTCCATGTCGTGCTCGACGACGACCACCGAATGTTCACCCGCCAACGACACGAGAAGCTCGGCGGTGCGATCGGTCTCTTGGTGCGTCATGCCCGCAACGGGCTCGTCCACCAGCAGTAATTTCGGCTCCTGCATCAACAGCATTCCGATTTCCAGCCATTGCTTTTGGCCATGGGACAGGACTCCGGCACGCGAATCGCGAATCTCGAGAAGACTGACCGTTTCGAGAATGGCGTCGATTCGATCTCGCTGCTCACCATTCAAGCGAGCGACCAGCGTAGACCAAACACCCTTGTCGGCTCGCATTGCGAGTTCGAGATTCACGAAGACGGGAAGCTGCTCGAAAACCGTCGGCTTCTGAAACTTTCGACCGATGCCCGCGACCGCAATATCGGGCTCGCTCATCGAGAGCAGATCAATCTGACGATCGAAAAATGCCTGGCCCGAATCCGGCCGCGTCTTTCCCGTGACGACGTCCATCATCGTACTCTTTCCCGCACCATTGGGTCCGATAATGCAGCGAAGCTCGCCGCGATCGATCGTGAGACTTAGATCGTCGAGGGCACGAAATCCATCGAAGCTCACCGTAATACCATCAAGGTAGAGGATGGCTCCGTGAAGCAGATCCGCTCCAACCTCGACCTGGGTCGCAACCGCTGAGTACTTTGACTCGAGCCCCGACTTCGAGGCAGGCTGGGTACTCACTGCGTCGATCTCCGACCTAGACCCACGATTCCCCGCGGCAGGTAAAGTGTACCAAGAACGAAAATGCCCCCTAACACAAATATCCAAGCCTCCGGAAAGATTCCCGTGAGCTGTGTCTTCACAAAGTTGATGAGTATCGCACCCGCAATCGCGCCGTAGAGAGTGCCCCGTCCCCCGATCGCCACCCAGATCACCAGCTCGATCGAGAAAAGCGGCGCGAACTCTCCAGGATTGATGATGCCGACCTGGGGCACGTATAGAGCGCCCGCGATGCCAGCGATCATCGCGGAGAAAACGAAGATCCAAAGCTTGTAGTACTCCACCCGGTAGCCCAGAAAGCGCGTTCGATCCTCGGCGTCTCGAATCGAGACAACGACCCGACCGAATCGTGAGGCGGTGATCAGCCGACAGATCACGTACGCGATGGACAGCGATATCAACGTCGCGACCAATAGCGCAACGCGGGTTCCATCGGCCTGCAAATTGAATCCCAGGATTTCCTTGAAATCGGTCAAGCCGTTATTTCCGCCGAAACCCATTTCGTTCCGGAAGAACGCGAGCAGCAATGCGTAGGTCATTGCCTGAGTAATGATTGACAGATACACCCCGTTCACCCGGGATCGAAAAGCGAACCAGCCAAAGACGAGGGCGAGTAGCCCAGGAACAATCACGACCATTGACATCGCGAAGCCGAAATTCGAAAAACCCCACCAAAACCAAGGCAACTCCTGCCAATTCAGGAATACCATGAAATCGGGCAGCAGCGGGTTCCCGTAAACACCACGATCTCCGATCTGCCGCATGAGATGCATCCCCATGGCATATCCACCGAGCGCGAAGAAGGCACCGTGTCCCAAGCTCAGGATCCCGCAATAACCCCAGATCAAATCGACCGCAAGCGCCAGCAACGCATAACACATGTATTTTCCGAGCAGCGTCACCCCAAATGTCGACATATGCAACGCGGAACTCTCTGCCACGAGCATATTCAACACAGGCACGACGAGGGCCAGGAGCACCAGGCCGCCGACTACAAGGAGGTCGACCGGCGACGTTTCGTCCCGAAGGAACTTCAGCATCGCGACGTCAGACCTCGGCCGCACGGCCCCGCTGCGGGAATAAACCGCGAGGTCGCCTCTGAATGAACAGAATGATGAACACAAGAACGAAAATCTTCGCGAGCACCGCGCCCGTAAACGGCTCGAGAAATTTATTGGCGATGCCGAGCGATAGTCCGGCGACCAGGGTCCCCCAGAGATTTCCAACGCCGCCGAAGACGACGACCAAGAACGAGTCGACGATATGACTCTGTCCGAGGTTGGGCCCGACATTGGTGAGCTGACTGAGAGCCACACCGGCGAGTCCCGCTACGCCCGCGCCGAGACCGAATGTCGTTGCGTCGATCCAGCCTCCGCGCACACCCATCGCTCTGGCCATGTCACGGTCCTGAGACACCGCCCTGATCTGCAGCCCGAGTGTGGTCAGTCGTAGAATCGCAACGAGGGCGAGGAATACGCAAATGCTGAAGATGATGATGTAGAGGCGATTATAGGTGAACGCCAGCGCATCATTCACGACCAACTGTCCGCTCATCCAATCAGGCGTCGATACCGCACGGTTGAGCGGCGAAAAGACAGAACGCACGGTCTGCTGGAGGATCAGGCTGACACCAAATGTCGCGAGTAGGGTCTCGAGCGGACGCCCATAGAGAAACCGCACAACTCCGCGTTCGATCGCGACGCCCGCCAGTGCCGAGACGGTGAATGCGACCGGGATTGCAACAAAGAGCGAGAGCTCGAGTTGTCCGGGCATCGCCTGCTGGACGACCCACGTCGAATACGCACCAAGCATCATCAGCTCGCCATGGGCCATGTTGATGACTCCCATCACACCGAAGGTGATCGCAAGTCCAGTCGCAGTGAGCATCAGGACAAACCCCATACTCAGCCCGAAGAAGGCGGTCTCCACGAACGAATAAAGACTCCGCTTCTCATCGATCGCTTCAACCGCCTCGACCGCTGCCTCACGAAGCTCCCCATCGGGTTCGTTGGGTAAGCCGTCGGCGTCATTGGCAATCAATTCGACTAGCCGATTTCGAACCTCCCTGTGCATACTGCCGGAGAGCAGCCCAATCGCGGTGAGGCGGCGCTCGCGCTCGGGAGAATCGAGATCTGCGAGGGAGAGGGCGATGCGAATCGCGTCTTGCACGCCACGGTCATGCTCAACTAGCAGCGCATCTCGCAGCGACTGGACGGTTTCGGGCGAAAGCGAACTAAAGAGCGACTTCACGGCGAGACGACGTTCCTCGACATCGGAAGCGCGCAGACTCAGTCGCGCTATCGCCGTGCGTAGCGCCCCTCTCATCTTGTTGTTGATGATGATCTTCTTGAGCAGCGACTTTTCAGTCGGACCCAGAGAGGATGCAGTCGCGGCCTCGACCATCATGAGACTCGACCCGGTCTCGTGGACAATCACAACGCTGCCGTCGGATTTCTGGACAAATAGTTGGCCATCCAACAGCGCGCTGAGAACACGCCGGGCCGAATCGCCTCCGAGTTCGGCAATCTGCGTTGCGGCCGCACCCTTGGTTCGAAAGCTACGGCTCTTGAGGTCATCGATCGCTGCGCCGAGGGCGGCGTCGTCTCCCCATGCGGGTGCGACGATACAGATCACCAACAAACCTAAAATCGAGAAAGGGATTCCTCGCCGCATCTCAGCTCACACCGTCCGTTAATCGCTTGAATTCACTTCGGCAGCAAAGTGATCGAGACTTGGCAAGGTCCGCGGGCGCGATACAGATTCTCCTTACCCTTACAAGGATTTCAGGAAGGCGACGGAGATTCCGTCGCCTTCCTGAGGTTCAGAGTCCAACAAGAGAGAAGTCGCGACCGGTACTCAGAAGTTCTGTCCCGAGCATTTCTTGGTCACCGTATTGTAATTTCCGCAGTTGAGCTTCTTCGTCCAATCCGCCCTGAGGACTTTGCTCTCCGGCAGGAAATCGGACCAAGCGTCGCCCGCAACGAGAGCCTCCGTCTCCCAAACAGTCGCGAACTGACCATCATCCTGGATCTCGCCGATGAGCACCGGCTTCGTAATGTGATGATTGGCCAACATCTTGGAAGTGCCGCCCGTCAGATTCGCTGCTTCAATTCCAATGATCGCCTTCTGGACCGCATTCGAATCCGTCGTGCCGGCCGCCTCGACCGCTTTGACCCACATGTTGAAGCCAATAAAGTGAGCTTCCATCGGGTCGTTCGTCACGCGCTTCTTGTCCCCAATGAATGCGTGCCATTTCTTGATGAACTCGTCGTTGGTCTTCCCTTCGACACTCATGAAATAGTTCCAGGCAGCGAGATGGCCGACAAGGGGCTTCGTGTCAATTCCGGAGAGTTCCTCCTCCCCAACTGAGAACGCGATCACCGGAATGTCAGCAGCCGACACCCCCTGGTTGCCGAGTTCTTTGTAGAAGGGCACATTGGCGTCTCCGTTGATGGTCGAAACGACGGCCGTCTTCATTCCCGCGCCACCAAATTTCTTGATATCCGAAACGATGGTCTGCCAATCGGAGTGACCGAAGGGCGTGTAATTGATCATGATATCTTTCTCGGCAACGCCTTTGTCACGTAGATACGCCTCGAGAATTTTGTTGGTGGTGCGCGGATAGACGTAGTCAGTCCCAGCGAGCACCCATCGCTTGACTTCAAGCTCATCCATCAGATAGTCCACGGCCGGGATCGCCTGTTGATTCGGAGCCGCGCCGGTATAGAAGACATTCTTCGAGGACTCCTCGCCCTCATATTGCACCGGATAGAAGAGCAGACTGTTCAGTTCCTCGAAGACCGGCAGCACCGATTTTCGCGAGACCGAGGTCCAGCATCCGAAGACGACCGCTACGCGATCTTTCTCGATGAGCTGGCGAGCCTTTTCTGCAAAAAGTGGCCAATTCGATGCTGGATCAACGACGACAGCCTCGAGCTTCTTACCCAAGAGCCCGCCGCGCTTGTTCTGATCTTCTATCAGCATCAGGACGGTGTCCTTGAGCGTCGTCTCACTGATCGCCATCGTTCCCGACAGTGAATGGAGGACACCAACCTTGATGGTCTCTTCAGCAGTGGCCGGCGAGATGGAAGCCATCATCGCGATGGACGCCACAAGGATGGATCGGACGAATCGTTTCATTGTATTCCTCGTTCTTTCTATGTTCTCTTTCAATCTTGTCATTGTTGAAATCTAGATCTGGATCTGCATTGCGAGTTTGATCGCGCTGACGTTCTTGCCTGCGGCCGTCGGCGCATAGGCGTTCGGCCCAGCGAGGCCCTTTGTCGCAATGTCTCCGTACTGGTAGAACAGCGAGATGCGAGCATTGTGGCCATCGATGATGTAGTTCACCCCGGTTTCGACCTCGTCCCGATTACTGCTGTCGTTGGGATAGATGCCCGTGAAGCGGACGTAGGGCTGGAGCTGCCCGATGCCCATCTTGTTCGGAAGCAGGTAGAGACCCGCAACCGAGAAGGACTCCCCGTCGAACAAATTGACCGTGACCCCCTCCACGTCGTCGTCGGGCTCGGGGGTGCCGGCGGTGGGGTCGATGTAGTGGGCGACATCGAAATGCTTGAATTCGCCATTAAAGGTGAAGACCCCAGCCCTTCCGAGCACTTTCTCGAACAGGACAGCGGCGCTGACGCCCATGAAATGGTCAGAATTGATGGCCACGGCCACTGTGAAGATGTCGCCGAGGCCGCCGTAGTAGGTGCCGCTGGTGTAGTAGCCGGGATTCTTTTCAACGTTCAAGAAATTGTAAGCAAAGCGTGCGGCGATAAGGGGTTTGTCGCCCTGATTTGGGCCCGCCCGCTGCCCCGAGAAGATGCCGGCGACGTACTGGAAGGCGCCCTCCGGACCCGCGGCGCCCCAGATGTTGACACCATTGTCGCGATTGTAGACGCCGGCTCCGCCGTCTCCGAACTCAACACTGGCATCCGCTGGAAAGAAGGGCGTCTTGAACGCGTCGTAGGTAGACGAGTAGAAGGGTCCGTTCATCTCCTGCCTTTCGGCAGGAACCAGCACACGTCCGCCCCAGATATTGAAATAGGGGTTGATCTCGATCTTCATGACGGCGTCGAGGACCACGAACTCCTCGAGCCCGCTATTTCCGCAGAACACGCACTCGGTATTCACCTCGAATTTCACGTACTCGTGTATTTGTCCATTGAGATAGATGCGCGCATTGTCCAGATTGAAATCGTGGGACCAGTCCGAGCCGTTCGGCGCCATATCCTCCACCGTGGAATAGGAACCCCGTGCGCCCATGCCCAGGCTGATCCATTTGGTGTCGTCGATCGTAATTTTTGCACCCGCATATGCCTCTGACGAACCCAATAGGGCCACGATGATCAAGGCCGTGGTAGCAACGTTCCGAAAATTTCCCATGTTCACCTCAGTTGAATAGGTCTTTTCACTTACGCTGCTATCTGAGTGCATACGACATGCCATCGCTCGTTGACCCGCCTACTGGCTCGTAGGCGGTCCCCGCACCTTTCAAGCTCTTTGAGACTCGTGACGGTGCTGAAATTTCCGGCAGTGCTGCCATTCGAAGTGGCGGCGGTTGCGAATTCCAATGGACGGATACGCTGATTCGCGCTCACATGAATCCCAAAGAACACAGTGCTAGGCGACCCTGCACGCGCATACGGCCGAAGAGCCGCTTGTGGCTGATCTCCCCCAGCCTTCTCGGCACGTCGGCCCCTTGCTCGTAAAGCCGGCGGGCACGTTCGCGCCGGCGACGGAAGCTCTCGCGCGATGCGCCCGCATGCGGTCGTGGCGATTGATTTGATTCTTGGAATCGTTCTTCGCTTGATCTTCGATCGTTTGGTCAAGACTTCATATTGTCTTCCGAAGTAGACATCAGCCGGCGTCACGTTTTTGAGCGACTCGTGATACCGCTCGTTGTTGTAGTAAGGGAGAAGGCGAAGCCTTCGAGTAGAGTTCCTGAGAGCCGTCTTCAGCTCCTCGGAGAAGTAGTCGTGCTGAAGCTTCACCACGTTCTTCATCGTTCGGTGATAGCGCTCGATCTTGCCCTGGGTCTGCGGGTGATAGGGAGCGCCTCGGGTATGCCCCATGCCTCGATCGCCCAGGTACTCGCGGAGCTCGCCTGAGAGATAGGCCGGGCCGTTGTCGCTGAGAAGCCGCGGCCGATGCTTCACCTTGACCTGATCGACCCCGGTGATGGCGTCAGGTCTGGTGCTCCGCATGCGTTTCCAACGAGGTGTCCGCGCGAACTTTCGCGACCGATTTACCTGCGGTGCGCAGGGCGCAGCGTTCTTGACGGTTCGCTAGGTCCGAAGCCCGTCGTCGTTTGAGAATCACACCGCCCGCACCGGCCAGCGCCCCCACGAGTAGCAGGGGTACGCCGATTGCCGGCACCGCGGCCGCGGCTGTGCCATATGCGCTCATGAAATCCCAGGCGCGCTGGCTGACGTTGAACGCGTCGTTGTTGAAGTAGAGGATGTGCCCATTGAAGATATCGTTCGGCGGCAGAAAGTTGCTCCCCGCGATGCTGCACAGCCCGACCTTGATTCCGGGATCGCCGCAGGTCGTGTCGATGACACAGTCGCTGGTGCCGTAGGTCTCGGCAATTTCTGTCGGGTCTCCAGCGCTGTCGCAGCCATTCTCGTCCCGCCAGAGAGCGAGACTCGGTGCCGCGGTCGCGTAGTCGACGAGGATATCCGTCAAGCCCATGAAAGAGAGGACGGGGATCGACTCGCTCGCGTTGCAATCGGCGGCAAAGTCGAGGTGTGGAACCGGGTAGGCCATTGGGGCCGCGGCGGCGAAGAGGTTGGGGGCTTCACAGGCCAATCGTTGGGTCATCGCGCCGCCATTTGAAAGCCCGGTGACGTAGATGCGTTGGGGGTTGATGTTCACTTCGGCCTCGATCGCGGCGACCATCGCGAGGATAAAGCCCACGTCATCTACGTTGTTCGTGACGGCGTCACCGCAACAGGTGATGCCGTTCCAGGAGTTGAACAGGCCGTCGGGCCACGCGACGTAGAAGTCATTCGCCTCGGCAAGGGTGCTCCAGCCGGAAATTCCCCGTTGCCCATCTCCGTTCGAAGTGAATCCGTGGAGGTCGACGACCAACGGGCGCGCCAGGGCGTTGGTGGTTGCACTCGCCGGCCGTAGGACGTCGTACGAGCGAAGCTCGAGGTCGTGCGTGAGGGTCAGGTCTGTCGAGAGACCGATCGGGAGATCGGCGATCGCCTGCGAGGCGCAGATCGACAACGTTAAGGTCAGGGTCAGTGCGAGATGAAATCGAAATTGAGGTCCCGAGTGGGTATGCATACTCAGCACTCTAACATGCGTACTGTCGGATAGAGTGTGGAAAGATCTAGTCGGCGGCTTCTCTCCTGACCAACGTGTTTGGCCGGCCCCTCCATACTGGTACCAGTATGAGGGGGCCGGCCACAAAGGCTCAAGTGCAGAATGTCTTCGGACGCAGTAGATTCACAGACAAGGCCATCGACATATCCGAACTACGCTGACGGGATGCAGTGTGAGCCTCTAGCGCCGTATCCTGCGACCTGGAAATTACGAGGTTGCCTCCATGGGCCGAGTGCAACTCTTCGAGTTTGAAGATTTGGGTTGGTTTCCGACAGTCATCCGTGACTGCGGCACCGACTTTCTGCGTTTCGCGGTTACACGGATCGACCAGACTGCGAACTTCGAGCCGGTGCTCGAAGGCATGCTCGAACGCAGCGGAAACGCTCGCGTGATCGACCTCTGCTCCGGCGGTGGCGGTCCGATTGAAACGATCGCGAGGGGACTCTCCGCTGCCGACAAGAAGATCCAGGTCACACTGACAGACTTCTATCCGAACGTCGAAGCATTCGACGCCATCGCCCGCGAGTCGGATGGCATAATCGACTTCCAACCGGAGCCGATCGATGCCCGGCATGTCCCGGCGTCCCTATCCGGTGTGCGCACGATGTTCAACTCGTTCCATCACTTCCCGCCGCAAGCCGCAAAGGCGATCCTGGCCGACGCACAGCGGGGGCGAAACCCGATCGCCATTGTCGAGTTGCTTAATCGCGGGCCTCTGTCGCTACTTGGCATCGTCTTCAGCGCAGTCGTCGGCCTGCTCCTCGTCACGCCCTTCATTCGACCCTTTCGCTGGAGCCGGCTGCTCTTCACCTACCTGCTTCCGGTCGTCCCGGGCTTCATGCTGTGGGATGGCCTCGTGTCTTGTCTGCGTGTGTACTCGCCCACTGAACTCGATGAGCTCACCAGCGATCTGGTCGCCGATGACTGGGTCTGGGAATCGGGGACGCTTCCCAACAGCTCCGGGCCAATTCGCTTGACGTACCTGCTGGGCTACCCCAAGGAGTGAGTGATCAGTTGATCCTCGAGAAGAGGCCCCCCAATTCGGGCTTCATTTTCGGATTGACATGACGTCTTACAGTAGGTTCGCTCATTGATTCTTTTGAACCAGCGGCATTCCGAACCCACTCCCCAACGGACTTCGCGCTGATTCCCAGCTCCATCGCGATCGCGGACATCGTCCGGTCGCTTTGCTTAACCAGTTTCACGGTCTCGGCTTTGAACTCTTTCGTGAAACGTCTTCGACTTCTTTTCTTGGACATCTTGAACTCCCCAAGTCATATGTCAATCACACTTCGAATGGGGCATACCCTCCCGTTGCGGGACAGAGAGGCTCCGGACACGCAGCCACTCGCCACTCACGCGCTATCCTCGGCCTGCTGGCACCCGGCTGGTTGTAAGCGAGCGGCCACCGCCGACTCTCCTCAACCCCTAACGTACTCCGCGAAGCGCTGCTCATAGCGTGTGATGAGTTGCGAGTCATCGTGCTGGGCAGGGTGGAAGCCGCGGCGATACCAGGCTCGGTACTCGGGGCCAAGGTCGCGAAGGATGCCGCGCGGTTGGTAGGCGTCCGTCGCGGTCGCAGCGCATCCGGGCGCAAACAAGAACCGCCAACCGTCGCTCCAGGTCTTGCGCTTGAAGAGTTCGCCGTCCTTCCAGAGCATGTACACAGCGCGGTCGAGCGTCTCGACGAACAACATCAGTGTGTTCACCGCGAGCATGTAGTTGCGCAACAAGCCACTCGACGATACCCGCAGCAACACGTCGTAGGCGACCGCCTTGTGCTCGGCTTCCTCAAGCGCGTGCCACTGCCATAGCTGTTTCATCCGCGGATCCATTCCGTAAACCATGCGATCGTCGTTGAGCAACGCCCGTGCAAGAATCGCAGTCAGGTGCTCGACGGAAGCAGTCGCGGTCAATGACGTCACGGGCTGCCACTTGTTCGACCAGTGCAACATCTTGTCGACGATGCGGTTGCGCGTCGCCAGCCCGGTGTAGCCGTGCTCGACGAGCATCTCCATGTGTCGATCGTGTTCGTAGCGATGCCGGCCTTCCTGACCCGCAAAAGCTCGCACCTCGGCGCGAAGCTTCGGGTCGTCCTTCACGCGATCGGCGTAGTGCATTACCG